>Ga0222712_10000151_pt1 | contig 97193 bp, 88 predicted proteins | sample C33_657DmetaG_FD_165043 | JGI IMG/M metagenome (GOLD analysis project Ga0222712, IMG submission 165043) | Estuarine water microbial communities from San Francisco Bay, California, United States - C33_657D | ecosystem: Environmental > Aquatic > Marine > Unclassified | place: USA: California... | reverse complement strand
AGGAAGCCCGGCGAGCCTTCGCCTGGTTCTTCGGCGAGAATGACCTGGGCTTGCCGCTCGTCGATCCAGCGCGCGGTGCCTGCTTTGACGGGCTACACCCCGACCGGCGCAACGCCAACCAGGGTGCCGAGTCAACGCTCGCCTATCTTGCCGCGCTGACAGCACTCACCCGGTTCGCAGCCGAAGCAGACCGGCAGGAACCCGATTGCGGCTTGCCGCACCATAGCGACGCCCGATCAAGCGGGAAGATCCTGCACCGGCTCGCGAAATCATGAATATCGCGAACGTCGACGATCAGCGGGAACCCTGACGCCGGGTGCAACCAGCAAGATCTGAAAGGAAGGATATTCATGTCGAGCGCAGCGTTTGTCAGAAGACTGCCCATCTTGCTGCGGCCCAATCCGGCCAGAACCGTGATCAGGCCCTATATGCCTTCGAAGGATGGCTACAAATATGCACGGGAAGATCGCCCGCGTTCGCAACGCATTGCGGACCGCGTTCTGGGCTTGGACGAGCAAACCCTGAAAGATGAACTCGACCGGGTGTTGCGGGACTTTTCCGGACGACACCGCAACGTATCCTCTTTGTTCCTGCGCCGCTTTCACGAGGTCGAAGGGATTGATATCTGCGAATGCCAAGTCAGCGACGAACAAGCGCTCCTCATTGGCGCCCATTTTTGCCACGAATATTCCTATGAAGCGGCCGCACTTTTCAATCCCAGCATTGTCGCTCACCCAGACCAGTCGGATGTTCCGGACGGCGCCATGCGCTTTGTTCTCTCGCTGCGCGGCGTCGGCGAGGGCCATATTTCGTCGATTACCTTCCGCACCGGTCTTTGCCTCGCCGATGGCAGCATCACGATCAACCCGCCGAGTCCAAGGCCGGTTGTCCTCGCGACCGAGGATATTTTTGCCGAACGAGGGCCTGATGCCGGAATACGGGTCAAGTGCGATGGTAGCCATGATCTCTCCGAAATCGTCATCTTCCCGACAACGCCGAGCCAGCGCAGCGGCATCGAAGATCTGCGGCTAGTGCGGTTCATGGCGGATGACGGAACCGCAACGTATCACGGCACTTATACCGCGTTTAGCGGGCAAGCGATACGCCAGGAACTGCTGAGCACGCCAGACTTCCGGCACTTCGAACTAAGACCGCTCCAGGGCGACGCAACGGCGAGCAAGGGAATGGCGCTCTTTCCTCGGCCCATCGATGGAAAATTCTCGATGCTGGGGCGCGAGGACAATGAAAATATCTGGTTCCTGACTTCGACCGACATGCATGACTGGAGCGGTGGCGCCAAAGCGGTCGATCCGCGCTGGCCTTGGGAATTTGTGCAGATCGGAAATTGCGGATCTCCGATCGAGATTGAAGAGGGCTGGCTAGTTATCACGCATGGCGTCGGCGCGGTGCGCAATTATTGCATCGGCGCGTGCCTGCTTGATCGCAACAATCCCGCGAAACTCCTGGCGCGCACGACACAGCCGCTGCTGCGATCCGACATGGACGAACGCGAGGGCTATGTGCCCAATGTCGCCTATAGCTGCGGATCGATGCTGCACGGACGACGCCTCGTCTTGCCCTATGCGCTGGCTGACAGTTTCACGACCTTCGTCACGATCGAGCTAGACCAGCTCCTTGCAGCGATGGATTGAAGGCTACAGTTACCGCCTTTCCTTCTTTTCTCACCTTGTTATTTTTTGTGGCTTGCTTCCGCCAGATTGCAAGGGATCGGCGCTTGGCGTGCGTATCTATCCATGAGACCAGAACACCGGGAAGGCCGACGCTATAAATGGCAGTTTTCGCTCAGCTTCTGACGGGGATGTCAGCTTGCAAAACGAGCCGTGTTTTGCAGCGTGCCGCCAATGGCGTGGGTCTCGTTAAGGCGTCTCGTCGCGCTGGCCCCTCTCAGCTGGAACGCGGTGGCACAAAAAAAATGGCTCGCTCTCGGGTTTGCCGATGATGGCACGGCGCGAAACTATCCGGTCTCCGGTTCAGCCCTTTGCGCACGCGCTTGGTCCGCTCATGCTGCACGGCATTACCGGCTATGTTGTCTATTGCCTGAACCCTTCTGGTATCATCCTCGACATCAATCGCGATGCGGCGGTCATACTGCACCGACCCATTGAAGATTTGCGCGGTCTATCGCATGAAATCTTCTACCCTCCCGACGAACTGGAGACCGGTCAGCCTGACACCGATCTTGCCATCGCGCAGGCCAACGGCATGCTTGAACGCGACGCTTGGCGTGTGAGAACCGATGGCACCGAATATCTTGCAAGGCTGACGATCAACCCCCTTCTCGACACCGCAGGAACGGTTGAGGGTTTTGGCTGCATCGCGCGCGATATTACTGAAGAGGTTTCGATGCGCAGGTCGTTCGAAGCCCGCGAACAGCATTTACAATCAATTTTAGCGACTGTGCCCGATGCCATGGTCGTCATCGACGAGACAGGCCGTATCACGTCGTTCAGCGCTGCCGCCGAACGGCTTTTCGGCTATCGCGAGCGCGACCTTCTGGGCGAGAATATAGCCTGCCTCATGCCCGAGCCCGACCGGTCGAGACACGACCAATATATCGCCCATTATCTGCAAACAGGCGAAAAGCGGATTATCGGTATCGGGCGCATCGTTGTCGGGCTGCGTAAGGACGGCACGACTTTCCCGATGGAGCTTTCGGTGGGTGAGGCTGGCGAGCAGGGCAGCCGGGTCTTCACCGGCTTTGTCCGCGACCTGACCGCAAAGGAACGTGATGACCTGCAGCTAAAGACACTTCAGGCCGAGCTCGTTCACGTATCGCGGGTAAGTGCAATGGGTACCATGGCGTCGACCATAGCCCATGAACTCAACCAGCCTCTCACCGCCGTTGCAAACTATCTTGAAACCGCATGCGATGTGCTCGACGGTAAAAGCCAAATCTCCGCGACGCTGCTCCGCAATGCGCTGGGCGAAGCGGCCGACGAAACGCTTCGTGCAGGATACATCGTTCGTCGCCTGCGTGACTTCGTGGCCCGAGGCGAAGTTGAAAAGACCATCGAAACCCTGCCGGACCTGATCGATGAGGCGAGCAAGCTTGCCCTGATTGGGGCGCGTGAACGCGGCGTTCGCAGTTTCTACATTTTCGATCCTGAAGCCACACCGGTGCTGGTCGATCGCGTCCAAATCCAGCAGGTGCTCGTGAACCTGATGCGCAATGCTGTGGAGGCGATGGCAGATGCCGGGGTCCGCGAGCTTCGCATCGCGACGAGACTGCTCGCCGACGGCTATGTCGAGGTTTCGGTCCAGGACAGCGGCCCCGGGATCTCGGCTGACATCCTGCCGCGCCTGTTTCAGGCGTTCGTGAGCAGCAAAACCGAGGGCATGGGTCTGGGCCTTTCGATCTGTCGCACTATCATCGAGGCCCATGGTGGCCGCATCTGGGCGGAACAGCCTTCAGCCGGTGGCACGACTGTCCGATTCACCTTGATCCATGCGCGGACGGAAAGCGGCGATGAGTAGCACCAAAATCATTCATCTCGTCGATGACGAGGAGGCAATCCGGAAATCTGTCGGCTTCATGCTCCGCAGTTCGGGCTATATCGTCCATAGCTATGCGTCTGGAACCGAATTCCTTAAGGCTGCATCCGCCGCCGGAATAGGGTGTGTGCTGCTCGATGTTCGCATGCCCAAACTGGACGGCCTTCAGGTCCAGGCAGCGATGCGTGAGCGCGGGATCACGATGCCAGTCGTCGTCCTGACCGGTCATGGCGATGTTTCAGTGGCGGTGCAGGCGATGAAGGCTGGTGCTATCGACTTTCTCGAAAAGCCGTTCGAAAAGGCGGTGGTGCTCGACGCGATCGAGCGCGGTTTCGCAAGGCTGCAGAATGCCGGAGCACGCGACGTCGAGGAAGCGGAAGCAGAAGTTCGTTTGGCGCTCCTGACGCCTCGAGAGCGCGAGGTGCTCGACGGGCTTGCAAAAGGCTATCCCAACAAGACCATCGCGTACGATCTTGGCATCTCCTCGCGCACGGTCGAAGTGCACCGCGCAAGTTTGATGAGCAAGCTGGCGGCGCATAGCCTTTCCGATGTGTTGCGGATCGCGTTTGCCGCCGGAGTGGGACGCCAAGGGGCTCGGTAGGAGGTTTACTTACAGACTGAAGAGCAAATTTTTGGGACTTTCGGCTCGAACAATCACCTTCATTCGAGCACCCGATATCATGTCCGTACCGATCAGGAAACCGCCCGTAGCCCCATTTACAATCCTCGTGTCGGATGATGACCATCGGGTTCGTCGTTCGATCCAGCTGATGCTGTGTTCGTGCGGATATGCGGTACGAAGCTACACCAGCGGCAGCGCGCTCCTTGCGGACCCGCAAGCCATGTGCGGCAATTGTCTTGTTGTCGATTACCATATGGTGGATGTTGACGGGTTCACCATATTGCAGACATTGCGGGCCAAAGGCTGGTGCGGGAAAGCCATCATGGTATCGGCATATTGCGACCAGTCGCTCGACGCGTGCGCACGCAAGACGGGCTTTGACGAGGTGATTGCAAAGCCGTTCGTCGCACGCGCTATCATCGACGCAATTGCACGCTATGCTCCGCCAAAGAAATGAAATTGGCACCTTTCCGCATGACGCGGCGGTAGTCTGCCTTGTAACATCATCGTCGAACCGACCGCCCGGCAAAGGTATTCCGCAGCGGCTCGCGTTTCCGTATCGACCAGCGCAGCTTGGCGCCGCAGCTGGATGCTAATTCTCTTCTTTACGATCAATGAGAAGGAGGCTGGTCACGACGCAACCACGGAGGGATTTTGCACGCGCCCATAGCACGATGCTCCCCTTGCTATGGGCAGAACGGGTCACTCTCCGCCGACGGCTCGGGAGATCCGGCAGCTCAATGACTACATGTCTTCGTGCTCCGACATTGGCATGTCGGCAGGTTTGGTTGCAGGCTTGGTCTTGCCCATCCCCTTCATCTTGTCGGCCTTGTCGGAACATTTCATTCCTCGCATTCCGGCTTTTCCCTTCATGCCCGAATGATCTTTCATCATCTGGTCGTGCATCTGTTTGTCCCCGCTTTTCATGCAGTGATCGTGCGGTTTGGCCGGCTTCGCCTTCGTGGCGGTAGCCGCTGGCTTTTTTGGTGGAGCCATGGTGCTGTCGTCGGCATAGGCCGGTGCTGTGGCGAGCGCGCCCAGACTCAGGGCCGCAAGGAAAGAGGTAAAGCTGCGCATCATATTCTCCAGATTTGGTTGTGATGTCCAACCCGCATGGCAAACGCCCAACGGATCAGTGAGTGTGCGCAAAATGCTCTCAACTGATCCGCGTTCCTATACGTGGTGTCCACAACTGCGGGGATTGCGTAACCTGATCGGCAATTGTCGTGCGCGTTGGCCCGAAACCCAGGAGGGATCAGAACGCATGCTGGCCTTGCCTGAAAACAACCCCTTGACCTTGGACCATGCTCCATAGGCTAGACATCTTCATCCGAGTCGCCGACGCCTTCGAACGCGCCGCCAAGATGGAGCAAAAAATGCCTGAATTCTGGGGAAAAGTGGCGAAAGCACAGCTGCCCGAACCATGTGGTTCAAACACACAAGTCCGGGCGTCCCTGTGCACTCTACGTATTGTTTAGGCTAGGCAGGATGAGGCAAATTGACCGGGTTGAAGTGATCGATTTCCCTGCCAGGCATCAGCGCCGAATGGCTTGAAGCGATGGCCTTGGGATCATTCCTTCAACTGAAATGCAGAAGCTCAGACTTTGTTCGGAACTTCGCAGGAGGAACAACAACCATGCTGTATGGCAATCAGCCAGCAGACCAAGTCGAAGGGAAACAAATCGTCATGAAAAACTTATTTGCACCTCTGTTGATCGGAGCCGCCCTTTTCGCGGCAACACCTGTTCTCGCGCAAGGGCTTGACCACACATGGATCATGCGCGGTCATGTCGTTGCGGTCGAACCGAACGACCTAGTTATCTGCATCGGCAAGAGCGACGGCGCGCAGCCCGGACAGGTTCTGGAGGTATATAGAGCTGAGTATCAGCACAATCACAAATCGAATGCGCCAACCTACAAGCGCGTTAAGGTCGGTTCGGTCAAGATTAGCGAAGTTGTCGATGATCATTTTGCGCGCGCGCAAGTGACCGAAGGCAAGATTGTTAAGCACGACATCGTCGAGCTCCGAAAGAACTGACCCAAGGGCGGGGCAGCCTAAGGGGGCTGCCCAGCTACCAGCTTCGCGACAACAATCAAATTCTTTGCCCCCGCTGAAATGATGATGTCGCGGGTTGAGAGAGGCGATGTGCGCCCGCGAAAGAGAGGAGGCTGATGATGCGAGGCTATACGATTGGTGCCCTGGCAGCCGCGTGCTCGGTCGGACGCGATACCATTCGCTATTATGAGCGCTCGGGCCTGATGCCTCGCCCTGACCGGACGACGAGCGGCTACCGCATATACAGCGGCAGCGACGTTGAACGTGTCAACTTTATCAAGACAGCGCAGTCGCTCGGCTTCACGCTCCAGGAGATCGGATTGCTCCTATCGATCCGCAGCTCGGCCTCGGCTTCGGCGGCAGACGTTGTAAAGCTTACCGAAGAAAAGATCCAAAGCCTGACAAGCAAGCTAAGGCAGCTGCGCGGAATCAAACAGGCCCTCGAACAGCTTGTTGCTGATTGTCCGATCGACGTCCCGGTGAGCGACTGCCCGATCATCTTGTATATGTCCCACCCACCGCATCGGCACCGGCACAAGAGCCATGGGGCACCCATGGCAACCGGGCCCTGACAGACTTCGGCAGGCGGGCAGCACCCCCCGGACCTTCCCCCCCAACGGTCGCCGCCTGCCGGAGACAATTCGCCAAAAATGAAAGGAAAGATCATGACTAGGAACAATATCAGATTGAGTTCAGCCTTACCGTTGATCGCCATCGCGGCAACGCTGGGTGCGTGTAACCCCACGACCAAGACCGATGGTAATGCCACCGACGCCAACACGACGGTCCAAGCAATGCCCGCCGACGAGACCGGCAAGTCCGAAGATGCAGCCGAAGTCGCCCGCGAGATGCACAATCGCATGAACGACGACCAGGCGATGCACGATTCAATGAAGGGTGGCGCGATGGCGGACGATCATATGGACAAGATGGGTCCAGGTGGGATGAACGATCCGGCGATGAAGGGCGGCAATATGAAAGGGATGGGCGACAAGCCTGCACCCGATGCGGCCCCCAAAGACAAGTCGGATCCGATGCCGATGAACGATATGTGACCGGTAAAGCCTGACGTCTGTCAGACATGATCACCGTTTCTGCAAAGCGTCGGGCCATGTTCCTCCTGGTCGCCGCAACTGCCTGCCTCCCGCAGGCAGTTGCGGCCCAGTCGGCCAGCGATCACACCGCGCACCATCCAGCCACGGCTTCTGCAGCCGATGCGGTGCCTGCCACCCAAACTGCGCCATCGATAGCCGATCCCGCACAACAAAAGGCCAAGCCGGCCACGGCGATGGCCGCGATGATGGACGACATGATGGGCGGCGAGATGGAAAGGCGCAAGCAAACAAGCGCCTACTCGGCCCTCCTTGCCCTGCCCGACCGTGATGAATCCGCCCGCCGGGGCGCCGCACAGGAGGCGATGGCGCGCCTGCACAAGGGTTTGAATCTTGCCACCGAGGCGACCAACGAGGCGCAGCACCAGGATTCAATCGATGGCGCTTCCGTCGCCAAACAACTTCGGGAAGCAGCTACGCTTATCGAGAGCGGCGCGGCGACGACTGCGGTGCTTGATGGCCGTCAGAGCAGCAATGCGGTCGCCAATAACTGGTTTCGTGACGAATTAGGACTCGCACCGGTCAACGATCACGCTTCAATGTCCGGAATGCTGTGGGGTCTGTCACCCGGGCATTGGCTGTTCATGGCCGCTACCATTCTTGCGCTCGCGGCCCTACTGATCCTGCAGATGCTTCGGCTTCGCCGCATCCGCGCGCTTGTTACCGCCAGTTCGCCACAGCCGTTGCTACTCCGAGGCACGACCGATGGTTCATCACCCATTCCCGTATCCAATGAAGCTGACAAGGCAGCGATCTCTCCGCGCCTGCAAGCCGAGCCCCAGCAGGCGGCGCGGAGTCCATCGGCGCTTTCGGATTCGGCACCCGCTGGCAAAGTCAAGCGCTGGGCGGGTGATCTACGGATCGCGCAAATCTTTACTGAAACGCCCACGGTAAAGACCTTCCGGTTGGTTGCACCTGGCGGCGACCGGTTGCCCTTTGACTTCTTGCCGGGTCAGTTTCTGCAAGTTGAAGTCGTCAGCGCCGACGGTGTCAGAGCAAAGCGCTCCTACACAATTGCTTCCTCGCCGACACAGCGCGCCTATGTCGAACTCACCGTCAAGCGCGAAGCGCAAGGTGCAGTGTCACGTCACCTGCATGATGACGTCAAGCAGGGTGATCTGGTCCGTATCGCCGGGCCATTTGGTCACTTCATCTTCACCGGGACCGATGCCGACAGCATCGTCCTGATTGCCGGCGGCGTAGGCATCACGCCGATGATGTCGGTGCTGCGCTTTCTTACCGATACGGCCTGGGCCGGCGACATCTTTTTCGTCTATTCAGCGCGATCGACCGACGAGTTTGTGTTCCGAAGCGAGATCGAACAGCTCGAACGCCGCCATGCCAATCTGCACGTCTTTGCGTCCATGCAACGTGCGCCCGGTACCGTGTGGCACGGTGCCGAAGGCCACATATCGCGCGAGCTGCTCGAGATTGCGGTTCCCGAAATCGCCAGGCGACGTATCCATCTGTGTGGGCCGCCACCGATGATGGCGGCGATGCGAAAAATCCTGACCGATATTGGGGTTCCCGAAGCGCAGATCTACAGCGAAGCCTTCGGTCCTGCCTCGCTGCCGATCGACGACCCGGTGAAGACCGACAAAGCAGCAGCTTCCGCAGCCGTCACCGCGACCGCCCGCGAGATTTCTTCAATCGCGCAAGGCGCGCGCGACCAAGTGGCGGCGACTACGGTGACCTTCGCGGTATCGGGCGTCTCGGCCGCCCTCGATACCAACGAAACGATCCTTGAGGCCGCCGAAACAGCTGGCGTCGAGATTCCCTATTCCTGCCGCGTGGGCGAATGTGGCGTATGCGTCACGCGCCTCCTCGAAGGCGAAGTCACAATGGAGGTAGAGTCCGGGCTCGACCCCGCCGACAAGGCGCAAGGCTATGTTCTCGCCTGCCAGGCGCGGTGCACCCGCGGTCCGCTGGTGGTCGAAGCCTGATGCGCGAACGCGGCGATCTGTTGATGGGTTTGCTGTTCGCATTCCTGATCATCTTTCCGCTCGGCTTTGTCGTTCATGTTTCGGCACGGTTCCCCGGCAGTCTGGTTGGCAGCATCATTGGGATAGCAGCTGCGCTGTTCATGCTGGTTCCGCTTGTCCATGTCGCGGCGCGGCGCATAGCTCCATTCGGCCGATGGCTTGAGCCAAGAATCAGCAAACGGACTCTGTTATCGATCCACATCTATGCTGGCGTGCTCGGGCCGATCCTGGCGCTCATCCATGCCGCGCACAAATTCGAAAGCCCGCTGGGCATTGCACTGACCGGAACCGCCATCCTTGTTGTCTGGAGCGGTTTTGTCGGACGTTATTTCCTGATCCAGGTAACGAAGGCAATCCGCGCACGCGAATCCGAACTCGCCGTGCTTCGGCTGGGCCTTGATCCGCCTTTGGCCATGGCTGATGCCGGCGATACGCCGAACCCCTTGAAAAAGAGCCGCTGGCATTTTCTCTTTGCCGAAACGGACGCTCTCGATCCTGCGGACTTGAGCGACGCCAGGACGCGCGCGGAAGCGCTGGCTGACACCGAATATGCCGTGCGCGCAGAACGCAGCGTATCGCGCCTTTTCGGGGCGTGGAGGATCATCCACATTGCGACCAGCACCCTCTTTTATGCGCTTCTCCTGCTTCACATCTGGGCCGGATATTATTTCGGGTTCCGCTGGCTATGAAGGGCATGCGGCTCCTTTACGCGGTTTTTGCCATGGCGCTCGCCCTGCTTGTCGTCATTGTCCCGCTCATGACGCATTCGGCGGGAAGTAGCGCGGTCAAGGGCTGGACGTCGCTGGTCGATCCCGGACCCTTGTCTCCAGCACATGCTTCCTTCCAGGCCGATTGCGAAAGCTGCCACACGCCGCACAAAGGCGTCGAACCCATAAAATGCATAGCCTGCCATATAGGGACCGATTTCGGCACGAAGGCATCGACGCGGTTCCATGCGAACGCGAAGCAATGCACGACTTGTCATGTCGAACATGATGGTGGTGCCAGCCTTGCACGCATGAACCATCTGGCGCTTCTCGATCCCAAGCTATGGCGGGGGCCGCTCCTCGGCGTCAGTTCGCGTCCGGCACCCGCTCAGTCCTTGGGCATAGAAGGCCTTTCCTGCGCGAGCTGCCATACAGCGCGCGACCGTCATCAGGGGCTGTTCGGCAAGGATTGCAAAAGCTGCCATAGTCTGACCGACTGGAAGATTGCCGCATTCCGCCATCCATCGGTAAACTCGCGCCAGTGCGCGGAGTGTCACAAGGCACCACCGAGCCATTTCATGATGCACTTTGAAATGATGTCCCAACGGATCGCCAAGGAACGTGCCCCGGTCGACCAATGCGTTGCCTGTCATACCACCGACAGCTGGAACAATATTCGCAATGTAGGTTGGTATGATCACCATTGAGCCCGGCAATGTCGCGCTTGACGCATTTGTCCGGCTGGCCGTGCTGCTGCTTGAGCTGGTGGGAACCATAACGATACTTGCCGGAGCGGCAGCAGCCATTTTTCTATTTGCATCGCGGGCGCGCCGGTTGGGGATCGATGCTGTCTACCAGCCCGTCCGCGCTGTCCTGGGGCGCAGCATATTGCTTGGTCTCGAGTTCCTGGTTGCAGGAGACATCCTGAAATCGCTGGTCATCAATCCGAGCTTCGACGACCTGCTGGTGCTCGCGGGCCTCATACTCGTCCGGACCTTCCTGAGCGTCTCGCTTGGAGTCGAGATCAATGGCCACTGGCCATGGCAGGAAACGGCGATGGCCAACCGGACACAAACTAAAGCGCACAAGACAGAAGGAGAAGGCTAATGGCCGGATTTGGGATTTACGGGCTGGGCCGGATGGGGCAGGCCATTGCGCGGCGATTACTAAGACAGGGACACGAAGTTCATGTGTACAATCGCAGCCCCGACCCAATCGCGCTGCTCGCTAAGGAGGGTGCCCAGAGTGCAGCTTCGCTTGCTGATCTTGTCGGGCAGCTGGAAGCCCCACGTTGCATCTGGCTGATGCTCCCTGCCGGCGAGGCGACCGATCAGGCAATTCTGGCTCTGGCCGACTTGCTAAGTCCGGGCGACGTTCTGGTCGATGGCGGCAACTCCAATTGGAGGGATGCACACAGGCGGGCCATGTTGCTTGAGCAACGCGGGGTCGCATTTCTCGATGTCGGAACCTCGGGCGGTGTGCATGGCGTCGAACGCGGCTTCTGCCTGATGGTGGGTGGACCCGATGAAGCGATCGATATTCTCGATCCGGTCTTCGACAGTCTGTCGCCCGGTCGCTCCCAGGAAAGCGGCGGACCGACCCCCCCCAACCCGAATCCAGCTAGGCGACCAGGATTTGTCAGGACCGGCGCCTCCGGCTCGGGTCACTTTGTGAAGATGGTCCATAACGGCATCGAATATGGCATGATGCAGGCGATCGCCGAGGGCTTCGACCTCCTTGCTGCAACCGCAACTCCGGCAACGCGAGCGAGCGAGAAATTTGACCTGAAGCTTGATGCGATAGCCGACGCTTGGCGCAGTTCAAGCGTCATATCGTCCTGGCTCATCGATCTTGCGGCAGCAGCACTCAACAGCGATCCGAAGCTCTCGGCGTTTGCGGGGCGTATCGAAGATTCCGGCGAGGGGCGATGGATGCTCCATGATGCCATCGAAAGCAACATTCCCACCCCTGCGCTGGCGTCAGCCTTGTTCGCCCGCATCCAATCCAGGAGAGACAACGCATTTGGAAACCAGCTTATATCGGCCATGCGCATGGGCTTTGGGGGGCACAAGGAGCCCCCCGCCCGGACGTAGGGACGAAACCGGTTCAGTGCCGCGCGTAGACTTTCTGGCCTGCGGCGCCGAAAGAATAGACGACAAAGCTCTGCGGCTTTTGCCCTGGTACTTCCATTCCTGGAGAGCCAAGCGGCATCCCACCGACGGCAAGACCAGTCACACCCTTGGGCTTCGCAGCAAGAATGCGCTTCATGTCTTCAATCGGCACATGGCCCTCAAAGGCTATACCATCGATGATGGCGGTATGGCAGGACTGAAGCGCGGGGGATATGCCCAGCTTCTTTTGCAGCGCCGCACGGTTGGAATCGTCCACCACTTTCAAGGGCCGACCGAACGCTGCCTTGACCTGTGCCGCCCATTTCATGCAACATCCACAACCGGGATCCCGGTGCAAGACTGCCGCAGCCGACACCATCGCAGGTGTCCCTGCCAGCGCCAGCGCAAGAATAAGTTTTCGCATGGAAATTTCTTTCTTCCAGATTGGGCGCGGGGGACAAATAGCCGCCCCCCGCGCGAGACAATTCTTGGCCTATTTATCCTTCATGCCATCCATATCATGGCCGGCATGATCATCGTCGGCCTTTTCGGCCTTGTCCTTGCAACAGGCCATTTTGCCCTGTTCGTCCTTCTTGCAGCAGCAGCACTCTTTCTTGGGAGCAGGTGCCGGTTCGGCGGCAAAAGCCGTCGTGGACATGGTGAGCGCGAGCGCGCCAAGCAGATATTTGGTCTTCATGATTATACTCCGTGATCAGGTTGAAAGATTTAGCAGATCCTGTCTGCGCGGAGGCGGCGTCGGAGGTTTCAAAGCAGTCCCCCTGATCGCATTCTGCAGTTCCACACCGGGCACGAGATCTTTCCAGACCAGGCTCCGGGGTACAGCCGGCAATTCGGCGATGCGGGACACGCAGGCATGACAGGCCGTGGCCATATCCTTGCCATCGCTGTCTTGCATCGGCGGATCAGATTCGTCCATGCCCGAGCAATCCATACTCATTGATGTTGGAGCGGGCTGGACCGCAGATGAACAGGACGGCCCTGCCTGAAAAACGAGACCGAGACTGAGGAGAAGGCCCGCAACCAGCTTCATGTCGCCCGCCTTCTCCTGCGAAACGGCCAGCGCATGAACAGAAGAATAGTGCCTGCTATTCCGAGAACAAGCCCGCTGACCGCAAAGGCCAGCAGCCAGGGTGTGTTGAAATCTTCATGGTTCTTCCAGTCCATGATGTGCAGGCTCCAGAAGAAATCGTAGAGCCGCCAGGTGCCCGTTCGAACCGCAGTAATCCGCCCGCTTTCGGCCGCCACAAAAACGCTGGTTTGGTCCGGATCCTTGAATTCGACGCGCCATGCCGGAAGCGCGGCGCGATATTCCGGACTCTCGCGCGTGACCCGCAAAGCCCTTTCGACGGGCATAGCAGGCGTTTTCCAGGCGTTCTGGGCTATCCTTGTGGCAAGGACCGCATCGACTGGAGCAAGCACTGTTCCTGTTGCCGCATCGAATAGCGTCAAGCCTTTCGAGGTTGTGACTTCCGCAACAGGTTTGCCGTCGAGCATTCGCCAGGTCATCGATTCGACCGGCCCTTGGGACTTCGCAACAAGTCTGTCTGGCGCAATCAATGGCAAGCCAGCGGGGATTGCTTCTACCCTGTCGCGGTCAATGATATGTTCGCCACGCACTTTTTCAATCGGCAAGAAGCTCATCAAGGCACCGCTGGCAAACCACAGCAGCAACTGAATACCGATGATGAGCGACAACCATTTGTGAACCTTGCTCGCGACAATATGGAGGCGACGCGCCATCGGCATTTACGAGACTCCTTCTTTATCCAGACCTCAGAACCAGATACGCACACCCATCACAAAGTGCGGATCAGACACCTGCGACCCGCTTGCACGCGCAAAGCGCGCGGTCTCGCCAAACTGCCGTATCCATTCAACGCCGACATAAGGCGCGAATTCTTTCTTGATTTCATAGCGCAGGCGCGCACCGAGTTCCAGATTTGTGAGTCCGGCGCCGACACCAAGTTCAGGGATCGATTGCGCCGACAGGTTCGCTTCAAACCGGGGCTGCAATATCAATTTCTGTGTGATCCGCTGATCGTAATAGCCTTCGATGCGTCCCCGCACTTCGCCCTTGTTCGAGAGAAACGCCGCAGCGGTAATCTCGAACCAATAGGGCGCCAAACCCTCCACGCCTATGACGGCATAAGTCCTCGAAGGGTCGGGCTTTACGTCATATCTGACGCCTGTTTGCAAGTTCCAGTAGGGCGATACGGAGCGAGAGTAGAGCCCGAAGAGCTCCAGGTCGTCGAGCGGGCCGCCAAATTCACCCTCGCCCTCATATTTGAACACGAAGCGATTTATGTCGCCCCCAAACCAGGCCTCACCATCCCAACGGTAGCTGTCCTTGTCCTTGTGGACGACATATTCTGCGAGATCGAACGACAGATAGCGGAACGTCGTCCCACCGCTTTCCTTCATCATCTCTTCGCGGGCCTGCGCCATTTCTTCCTTCGAGAAAATGCGGTCAGCATACCAGTCCAAAGGCGGCGCGGGCGCAGGCGCGTTGCCTGGCTCAAGGTTGGTACCCAATGCCGTCCTGTCATCCGTTTCGGGTGCAACCGATGCTCTCGGGGTGCAATGGCCCATTTTCGCGTGCTCCGGAGGACAATTTGGGTCGACCGCTGCCGCGCTCGGCGAACTCTCCTCCATTGTCATGCCCGGATTGGCATCATGCCCTGCCGCTTGGGCCGCGGATTGCGGTGTCGATTTGTCCCGCCCAGTTTTGTCGGCGGCTGGAGTACAATGCCCCATTTTTGCGTGCTCGGGCGGGCAATCGGACGTGGCGCTTTGAGCGTTGGATTCGTCCGCCACTGCGGGCATTGATCCATGATCCATATTCGGCATGGCCTCAGGCCCAGCCGGGGGCTGTGATGTCGGCTTCGACGGCGCCTTGGCCGAAGGCTTTTGAGGCTTCTTCATGCCCGGCATCGAAGAATGGTCCATGCCCTGCATCGACTGGGCATGAGCGGGCAAAGCAAGGCTTAACGCAGCAATACCGGCGAGCAGAAGACGGGCGATGCTCATTCCGCTTCTCCCCGCGGACGGACGCTGACGACGCGCATCATTCCGGCGTGCATGTGATACAGCAAATGGCAGTGGAAGGCCCAGTCACCCAGGGCGTCGGCTGTGAAGTCGAAACTCGCCTTGCCGCCGGGCTGGACGAGCACCGTATGCTTCCTCGGTGCATAATCGCCTTTCCCCGTCACCAACTCGAAGAAATGCCCATGCAAATGGATCGGGTGGCTCATCATTGAGTCGTTGATGAGATTGATCCGGACACGCTCGCCCTCGAGGAAGGGGATGGGTTCGTGATAGTCCGACATCTTGATCCCGTCGAACGACCACATGAAGCGCTCCATATTGCCGGTCAGGTGAATGTCGAGCGAGCGTTCGGGAGCGCGCACATCAGGATTGCGGTCGAGCGCCACCAGATCATGATAGGTCATTACCTTATGATCTACATTCTCGAGGCCTTGCCCCGGTTCGCCCATGCGGTCGACAGGCATCGGCGAGATGGTCTGAACGCTCGGATCCCTTTTGACCTGCGGTGCCACGCTGAAATCGCGCATGCTGTGACTCATGCTGCCCGCGCCGTGGCCCATCGCGCTATGGTCGACTGCAGGCGCTGCCGCATCGGCCGGTGTACAATGGCCCATTTTGGCATGCTCGGGCGAGCAATCGGTGGCGACTGCTCCCATCGCCATGCCCGAATGATCCGCTCCCGGTGCCGCACCACCCGACATGTCCATGTCGCCCATGCCCATGTCTTTCATGGTCGCCAGCGGTCGTTCGCGTAACGGCGGCACTTCTGCGGCCATGCCGGCGCGCGGCGCCAATGTGGCGCGGCCCATGCCCGAACGATCATTCGCTTCGGCCACCAGCGTATAGGCGCGATCGTCAGTCGGCGTCACGATCACGTCATAGGTTTCGGCGACGCCGATTTGGAATTCGTCGACCTCGACCGGACGCACGTTCAGCCCATCCGCCTGCACGATCGTCAGCTTTAGCCCAGGGATGCGAACGTTGAATATCGACATGGCGGCGGCGTTTATGATCCGCAGCCGCACCCGCTCGCCGGGCGTAAACAATGCTGTCCAATTGTCCTTGGGGCCATAGCCGTTGACAAGGAAAGTATAGGTCGATCCATTGACATCGGCGATGTCGGTCGGATCCATTCGCATCTTGCCCCAATCGATCCGCTCTTTGAGCGGTTGATCCTTGCCTGCCAGCAGACCGCCAAGCGTCTGCTTTTGCATGTTGAAGTGCCCGGGATTGACCTTCAGCTTGCGAAAAATCGCTTCGGGCGAGAGCTGGCTATGGTCGGAAAGCACAACGACATGCTCGCGATCATAGGCAATGGGGTCCATACCTTTGGGATCGATGACAATCGGGCCGTAGTGGCCAAGCTGCTCCTGCAACCCGGAATGGCTGTGATACCAGTAGGTCCCCGACTGAATGACGGGGAATTCATAAACGAAGGTTGAGCGCGGCTTGATTCCAGGGAAGCTGACGCCGGGAACGCCATCCATCTGGAAGGGCAATATGAGGCCATGCCAGTGAATCGAGCTATCCTCATCGAGATCATTCGTGACCGACAAGCGAACATTTTGCCCTTCGCGCAACCGGATCAGTGGTGCCGGGACCGTGCCGTTGATGCCGATGGCGCGACTTACCTTGCCATCGACGCGCATGGTCTGGCGGGCGATCCGCAGACTGATGTCGGTCCCCGAAACTGTCGGAAGCGGGCCAGTGATCCCTCCGGAAACCGGTTGCGCCCAAGCTGGAACCCAGCTCGCAAAGGCTGCTGCAGTTCCGCCAACGGCAGCCGTGCCGATGAATTTTCGTCTGTCGATGTTCATAGTCCGTCCGGTTGAGAAGTAAGGCTTGTCATTTGGGTATACGCAGCGCGCCTGTCTTCCCCTCATGGAAGAAGGATCTTTCTGCGACCGGTCCGGACCGCAGTTGCGGAAATGCGCCACCGTTAAGGTTCGGCGCTGTCCAAAGATCCTGCCAGATGCGCCTTCAACTGCGCCCGCGCACGGTAAAGTCTTGTTTCGACGCTTTTTTCACTAATCCCCAAAATCGCCGCGGTCTCCGCCTGGCTGAGTTCCTCGATCGTACGAAGCGTAAGCACTTCACGTAATGAGTGCGGCAACGCAGCAATCGCCTTCTCGACGCGAGCAAGTTCTGCACGGCTCTCGACCTCGCGGCCCGGCCCGGGAGCCTCGCTTTGGAAATCCTCATCGGCTTCGATCGGGCGCGCGAAGGAGAAGAAGGAACGAACGGCGCGCCTGCGCGCCCAGTCGCGACATTTGTTCAAGGCGATGCGCGACAGCCAGAATCGGAAAGGGCGCTGGGCGTCATAACGATGAATGGCCGCAAACGCCGAAACAAAACTTTCCTGCAGCAAATCGGTCGCCTCTTCGGGATCGCCGACATTGTTGCGGATCAGCCGGTAAAGCGGGTCCTTATAGCGGCGCATCAGTTCGCGAAATGCCTGGCCCCGACCGGCAACGGCAAGGCTCGCCAGTTCTTGATCGTCACATTGCGAGAGGTCGAGCGTCACCGCGCATCGGCGGTCAGGGCTTTGACCACGGTGCTGTCGAACATTCTCGCCTGTTCGGGATTCAGGACCTCACGCATGGCGAAAAGATGTTCCAGCGTCTCCTTTTGCAGCGCTCCCATGACCATGTGACTGTGGTCAATCGCGGCGGTGACCTTGGGACCGTAGCCATGTTCCTCCTCAATCGCTTCGGCCAATCGCGCATTTGCAGCCCGCATCTCGAACTCGAGCGCCTTTCGCCGAACCGCGTACCGCGCTTCGATTGCATCAATCTTGCTATGTTGCTGCGGAGTGAGCTTGAGCTTCTTGTGCAAAACAGCGTGAAGTTCGGTTTCGTTTGCCCTGGGCTGTTCAGAAACGAGACGCCCAACGAACACGCCAGCGATCGCCGAGGCAAACGCGATCAGCGCGATGAGCAGTATTCGCCGAGATCCCATGATCAGCGCGGATCCAGCAGGACCGATGGGGCCAAAGCAGTCATGGGTGCAAAGGGCGACAATGGGCGAGCCGCTTGGGCGGGTTCGCCCATCGTCATACCCACAAAGGCTCCTCCACCGAGCGAAACCATTGCCGCAAGCGCCATGAAGCGCTGCGCACCGCTGACCTCGCGCTGGCGCACAGCGAGCGTAGCCATCACTCGGTCATCAAAGCCCTCAAGCAAGCCCGAAGGAGGTCCGCGCCCCAATTGCTTCAGTAAGTCGTCCATCATGTCCTCATCCAAGTCCGTTCCTCCTGCTATACGCACCGGCGCGCACTATCCCTCATTCCGTTTCGCCATGAGGGGCAAGGCCGTCGCATGCGTATGTACCACTGAACGCACTTTATTGGAGACTTATCATGCGTAGACCTGTCCTTGCTCTCACTCTTGCCGGCCTTGCGCTGGCTTCCATGCCGGGCGCGGCGTTCGCTCACGCGAAACTTGTGTCCTCGACGCCGGCTGCAAACGCCACAGTTTCGAAGGCCAATGTCAAGTCGATCAACCTGATCTTCAACGAAAAAATCATCGCATCGACCATGAAGACTGAACTGCTGATGACAGGCATGCCCGGGATGAAAGACCATGCGCCAATGAAGATCGCCTTCAGCTCGATGATGGGCAAGGATGGAAAATCGATGATGCTAATGCCGAAAAAGGCTCTGGTTCCCGGAACATACAAGGTCACATGGTCGGCAGCAGGGGCGGATACGCACCGTATGGGCAGCGAATTTTCGTTCACTGTCAAGTAATCTGTGGCTGATCCGCTTCTTGTCGCCATCAGGCTCGCACTATTTGCGATCCTGATGGCGACCGTCGGCCTCGCTGCATTCAACCTGTACGCGCTAAACCGGATAGAGCGCGAGCGCGATGTCGCATTCGATGCACGCATCTTATTCCGGGTCCTGACATTGCTCGGCACGATTGCGTCTGTCATCGGAATGCTCATGGTCGCTGCGGCGATGGACGGCGTGAGCATAGTGTCGGTCCGCGCCGAGATGCTCTGGATGCTGATGTCGGAAACCGAGATCGGCACCGCAGGAGTCGTGCGGATTGGCGTGCTCATCATAGCCCTGTTGTTATGCCTTACCGACAAATTGACACTGACTGCGCTCTCTGCGGGCATTGGCCTGCTTGCCTCCATCGCACTGGCATCGCTCGTTTGGACGGGGCATGCAGGTGCTACCGAGGGAACCCTTGGGGCGCTCCACCGCGTGAGCGATATTGTTCATATGATCGCGGCAGCGCTGTGGCTGGGCGGCATTGCCGCTTTCGCGGTGATGCTTCGTGCACCTGCCGATGGTCTGTGGGGTGACAGACTGAAAACAGCGCACCGCTCGCTCGAACATTTTGCCAAGGTTGGCACCGTCTCCGTCGCGCTGATTATCGTCACCGGGCTAATCAACAGCTTCATCCTGGTCGGCCCCGAGCGGCTCGCCTTGCTTTTCACGACAACCTACGGCCAGCTTTTGCTCGGTAAGGTCGGGCTTGTCGGGATCATGCTTGCGCTTGCGGCGCAGAACCGCTGGCGCCTGACGCCGCAGCTCGGAATTGGCCTTGAAATGGGCGACACTGTCGACGCGGTAACCGCTTTGCGCAAATCAATGGCCATGGAAGGCGCGGCGGCATTGCTGATCCTTGGCCTTGTGGCTTGGCTGGGCCAGCTCGAACCGCCTGCCGGCATGACGATGCCTTGAGCCGAAAAGGAACCCCTTGGTTAGGGCGTATGACGCTCGGCTTGGGCTGGGCGATCCTTGATGCGCATACTGGCGAGAACCGGCTGCACAGCCATGTGGCACATCAGGTCAGCCTCGCGCTCGAGGTTGACTGCGCGATCGGGGGACCACACCCGTTACGACTCGCCCGTGGCGAAGCCGCAATCATCCCGGCAGGTATACAGCACTGCCTGACCCCGGGGGGCGCGCCTGTCCGAACCATCTATGTCGACCCTCTTTTCCGTGGCATGCGCGACCTGATCCAAACGCCTGTGCCAAAACAACTGAACCCGAAGGAAGCCGCGGCCCTCGAAGCCGTCACTAGCGGTGAAATGGCGAAGCAGTGGATAGGCGCTTTCGTAAACAGCAGCTCCTCGTCCAGCCCGATCGATGGCAGGCTTCATGCCGCGTTGAGCGAGATTATACCCGGGACCAGCCCCTCTGAGCTGGCACAAGCGCTCGGACTCTCGACGACCCGGCTGCGCGAAGTTGCCATCCACGATTTCGGTGTCCCAACAGCCAAATTGCTCCAGTGGCTCCAGTTGCAACACGCGATTGATGCGCTTCGACAAACCCGCAATCTGGCGGACGCAGCGGCTGCCGGGGGATTTTCGGATCAGGCCCATTTTACGCGTCGGCTTGTCGAGTGGTTCGGGGTGACACCCTCGCTTGGGCTGGCGCAGCTCGAAATTTCGGTGATCCGCTGACGAGCATCAGCGAAACGTTCAAGACCGACCCCTTCTCGTAAGTCATAAAGCGGCCAAGATGTTTTCTGGAGCGCTTCCATGACCCTTTTCCGCGTTCTTTATGCCCCCGTTTATTTTCTGTTCTTTGTCGCGGGCGCGGCGATGCTCGTGGCTTCAGGTGTGTCGCCTTTCTGGCTGATCGGTTTGTTGATGGTCGCGATCCTTACATCGTTGATTGCCGAGCGTGTTGCGCCGTTCGAGACCAAATGGAATTACAGTCATGGCGACGGCAAACGCGATCTGGCGCATGCTCTGGTGAATGAAGGGTCAATTCTGATCCTCGTCCTTCTGCTGCCTGTCTTTGCGGGCCTCGTTCCATGGCCTTCCGTTTGGCCGACGTCGCTGCCGTTCTGGGTCCAGATACTGCTCGCGATCATCCTTTTGGACGCAGGCATCAGTCTGGCCCATTTTGCCAGTCACAGAGTCCCGCTGCTCTGGCGCTTCCATGCAGTGCACCATTCGGTGCGCCGGATATATGGATTTAACGGACTTCTGAAACATCCCGTCCACCAGCTCATCGAGATATCCATTGGTACCCTGCCTTGGCTCTTGCTGGGCATCCCGCAGGAGATCGCGATCATTGGCTCATTCGCGGTCGCGATCCAGCTGCAATTGCAGCATTCCAATGTCGACATGCGCATCGGCCCTCTCGCCTATCTCTGGGCAGTGGCTCCGGTACATCGGCACCACCATCTCGCCTCGGCCACCGAGGGAGATGTCAATTTCGGGCTATTCTTCACGATCTGGGATGTCCTGTTGGGGACGGCGCGGTTCAAGTCGAGCGATCATATCCGGGCAGGACAGGTTGGGATTGCGGGCCGCAGCGATTATCCGGAGGCATATCTGGCCCAACTTGCCGAGCCCTTCCGAAAAGCGGTTCCCGAAGCAAGCTCATCTTCGCCGAACATGAGCCGCAGCTGATGCCCGACAGCCGATCCTATACGCCGCCTGCGGGACATCATTTTCTGACACCCTTTTACGATCTCGGCGTGAGGCTCTCGACACGCGAGAGAGTTTGGCGGAACGCGCTTATTGAACTCATATCTCCAAAGAACGAAGATATCCTGCTCGACATCGGGGCCGGGACTGGCAGCCTCGCTGTTTTAGTAGCCCAAAGAAACGCGGCTACGCGCTATTTCGGCATCGATCCGGACCGGCATGCCGTCGAGATCGCCCGCATCAAGGCACGCCGTGCAGGCATAGAGGCCGAATTCGCGCACAAGCTTTTCGCGGCAGATGCGGTTGCCGATTGGCCAGCGCCTAGCCTGGCGACACTTTGCCTCGTTCTTCATCAGGTGCCTCTCGACGAGAAATTGCGCCTATTGCGCGAAATCCATGCTGTGCTGCAACCGAACGGACGACTGTATATTGCCGACTATAGTGAACAACGCTCGTGGTTGATGCGCAAGCTGTTCCGAGCAACCATCCAGAAACTCGACGGCAAGGCAGATACCCAGCCCAACGCAGACGGCGTGCTCATACCACTCATGGCCGAAGCCGGTTTTTTGGATGTGTGCGAACTCACACAACTTAACACGGTTACCGGGTCGATCTCGATCTTGAGTGGCGTGAAAGGAGCCCAAGGAGCATGAATAGCGGCACAGGAAGAACAGATAACTGATGCCAGCCTGAGGGATGATCGCCTGGCCTGCGTATAGAAGGTAGTAGCTAGCCTTTCCTTCTTGCTTGGCACGCCCGTCGGGTCGCCCCGTCCGCGGGCTGGAGGCGGGAGGATAACCATGGAGCAAACACATGGCCTCCCGCTTCCAATATTTGGAATCGACCAATCCCGCGACCGGCGGTGTCGGCAGCCAGACGAGGCGCGTCCAGCAGCTGCGCCGATCCGCACGGCGCGACGAGCTTGGCGAACTCAGCGAGAACGGCCTTATTCCGGCACGCCGCCGGTCTCCCAAAATTTCAGAAAGCGATCAATAGCATGTCCGATCAAGCAAGCCGCACCAAGGCCAGTGTCAAGGACCCGGTCTGCGGGATGGAGGTTGAGCCCACTGACGCTACCCCACATGCGGTTCACGATGGCGAGGCCTATTATTTTTGCAGCGCGGGCTGCCACGCCAAATTCACCGCAGACCCACAGAAGTTTGTTTCCCGATCACATGGCGCTGAGACCAAGGCGGTGACGGCATCCGAAGGCGCGATCTGGACCTGTCCGATGCATCCCGAAATCCAGCGCTCCGGCCCCGGCAGCTGTCCGATCTGCGGCATGGCGCTCGAACCCGTCATGCCGACCGCAAACTTAGGTCCAAGCGAAGAATATCGTGACATGCTCCGCCGCTTCTGGATCGGCCTCATTCTGGCGCTGCCTGTGCTCGCGCTTGAAATGGGCGGTCATCTGACGGGCTTGCATCAATGGCTTGAACGCCAGACGGGCAACTGGATCCAGATGGCGTTGGCAACGCCGGTCGTACTCTGGGCAGGCTGGCCGTTTTTCGAGCGGGCCTGGATGTCGCTCAAGACCCGCAGCCTCAACATGTTCACGTTGATTGCAATGGGAACCGGCGTTGCCTGGGCCTACAGCATGGTTGCAGTGCTCGCGCCGCAGATCTTCCCGGCTGCTTTTCGCGCTGCCGATGGCTCAGTCGCAGTGTATTTTGAAGCGGCGGCTGTCATCACCGTGCTTGTCCTTCTTGGCCAGGTTCTTGAATTGCGCGCGCGCGAGACGACCAGCGGTGCCATCCGCGCGCTGCTCGACCTGTCACCAAAGCGCGCACGTCGGGTAGGCGCGGATGGCGAGGACGAAGAGGTTGCCCTCGAGGACATACAGTTAGGGGACACCCTGCGAATCCGCCCCGGCGAAAAGGTACCGGTCGACGGCGTTGTTCTTGAAGGTCAGGGGAGCGTCGATGAGTCGATGGTCACAGGCGAGTCGATGCCGGTCTCCAAGGCACTTGGCGCGGTGCTGATCGGCGGAACGATCAACCAGACGGGCGCACTTGTCATGCGCGCCGACAAAATCGGTCGTGACACCATGCTGGCACGCATTGTCCAGATGGTCGCAGACGCACAGCGGAGCCGTGCGCCGATCCAGCGGCTTGCCGATGCTGTGGCCGCATGGTTCGTCCCGGCAGTCATCCTTGTTGCGATTGCTGCTTTCATAACCTGGTCGCTCATCGGCCCCTCGCCTGCCATGGGCTATGGCCTGATCGCGGCGGTTGCCGTCCTCATTATCGCCTGTCCATGCGCATTGGGACTGGCAACGCCCATGTCGATCATGGTCGGGGTCGGGCGCGGCGCGCAAGCCGGGATTCTCATCAAGAACGCCGAAGCGCTCGAGCGCATGGAAAAGGTCGACACGCTCGTCGTCGACAAAACTGGCACGTTAACCGAGGGGAAGCCCGCCGTCGTCGGCATCGAGACAGCTGAAGGTCAGTCGGAAGACGAAGTCCTGCGGATCGCGGCCAGTCTGGAGCGCATGAGCGAGCATCCACTTGCGCAGGCGGTGGTCAAGGCCGCTGAACAAAAGGGGCTTGTTCTCAGCGAACCGACAAATGTCGATCAGCCTGTCGGCAAGGGCATCACCGGTACGGTCGATGGCCGCGCGGTGGTTGTCGGCAAGGCGGGCTTCTTCGACGAGCTCGGTGTCCCCACCGGAATGCTTGCCGCCCGCGCCGACGAATTGCGCGCCGATGGCGCTACCGCCATCTTCCTCGGCATCGACGGCGTAACCGCCGGGGTGATTGCGATTGCCGACCCTGTGAAGACATCGACTCCTCAAGCGCTCAAAGATCTGGCCAGCGCGGGAATCCGGGTTATTATGTTGACCGGCGACAACCGCATCACGGCTGAGGCGATCGGACGTCGTCTTGGCATTGTCGACATCGAAGCCGACGTGATGCCCGACCAGAAAAGTGCCGTCGTCGAGCGATTGCGGGCCGAAGGGCGCGTCGTGGCCATGGCGGGCGACGGCGTGAACGATGCCCCTGCCCTTGCCGCTGCCGATGTCGGGATTGCGATGGGTTCCGGCACCGACGTAGCGATCGAGAGCGCCGGTGTGACGCTGCTGAAGGGCGATTTGACCGGCATTGTGCGCGCGCAGCACCTGAGCAAAGCAACGATGCTCAATATCCGCCAGAATCTCTTCTTCGCCTTTGCCTATAATGTCGCTGGAATTCCGGTCGCGGCGGGAGTTCTCTATCCGGTTTTCGGCCTGCTTCTCTCCCCCATCATCGCGGCCGCTGCGATGGCCCTGTCGTCGGTCAGCGTCATCAGCAATGCGCTTCGGCTCAAACGTGTGGAGATTTAGACCATGGCTTCAAGACGCCCCTACATACTTGCTGCCGCCTCGCTGACCGTCATTGTCCTCTTCTACCTGATGCGCGAACATTGGGTCCACGCGCTCGGCATCCTACCCTACGCCATCCTGCTACTATGTCCGCTGATGCATCTGTTCCACGGATCGCACGGGCGGGATCATTCGGGCGGCAAGCCTTGACCATGACAACAAGAAATAGTTTCAGGGGAGACTTAACAATGCATTTGAGTTTGACTGCGGCAAAGACGGTTTTGGCTGCGCTATGCCTTTCAGCGAGCACAGCCGCTACTGCCCAATCTCCAGACCGCGAAGGAGCAGCATCGGTTCTCTTTTCCTACAAGTCCGCGATTGAGCGCCTCGACATTACTGGTGTCGAAATGCTCTTCGCTCCCGACGCCGTGGTAATCGAGTCGGGAAAGGTGGAGGGGAATTTTGTAACCTATCGCGATCATCATCTCGGGCCAGAGCTTAAGGAATTCAAGTCCTTCACGTTTGGCGACTACAAGGCTGACATCGAGTTGGAAGGCCCCGTCGCAATCGCAACCGAGACTTACACGTACCGGATTGTCCTGAAGTCGGGCGAGGCCATTGACCGGCTCGGCGTAGCTTCCAGCGTTCTGAAGTGGAACGGGCAGGCTTGGCAGATCGTCTCTACGCACAGTTCATCGCGCAAGCCGAAGGCGCCTGCGAACTGATACGAATGGCAGATCGGTCAACACTGATCCGGTAGCTAATCGAACGATGGTGCGACCTATGAAAGCTGGTCTCTGGAATGGGCGGATCAAGAACTGGACTTGTAACGGTTTTGCGCCGGTCACTTTTGAGTTAAACACTCATGCAACGAGGCCGAAGCTTGCGTTCGTTGTAGCTCGTCTCGAATGGCGTGCGTGGTCGTGGCGCTGCCGTGTCGAATTTGTCCCGTAGGTCTCTCCTCTGCAACAGCGATATATTTACACCAACACATGCCAGGACCATACAACTGAGGCTTGGGTTGAGCTGCAAAAAATGCCGTTCCACCGGCACCGCCTCATCCTTGGCGCCAATTGGGATGGGGTGCGCTATAGGTATTGAGCGTCCAGACCTTGAGCGCGGCATTCAGCCGCCAAGTATCGAGAGAACGGCGCCATCAACTAGGCGGCGTGGACAAATTGGTTGACGCGAGACTCGGTGGTTGATTCAAGGCTTCCTTTTGGAGGCAGGGTTGAGCCGGGGCGATCTGAGCGAAGCGGAATGGCGCGTTTTGAGGGACTTGCTGCCGATTGACGGTGCAAATCGAGGGGCTGGGCGGCCGCCCGAAGAGAACCGGTCCATCATCAACGGCATTCTCTGGCGGCTTCGCTGCGGCACGCCGTGGCGCGATGTGCCGCCCAAATATGGCAACTGGAACACGATCTACCGGCGCTTTCGGCGTTGGAGCGAGGCCGGGGTCTGGGAGGCCGTGTCGGTCACCCTGGCCGAGATCATGGCGGACAGCGGCCACTACAGCATCGACAGCACCACCGTTCGCACCCACGTCTCGGCAGCGGGCGGAAAAGGGGGGCTCATCGACGCGCTCTTGGCCGCTCGCGGGGCGGGTTCACCAGTAAGCTTCACTGTCTGGCAGATGCCAGAGGACGACCGGTCGCCTTCCACCTGACGGTCGGCGAAGCAGCCGATTGCAAGGCCTATGACACGTTGATCGCCCTGCCGGAGCGGGCACCAAAGGCGCTACTGGCGGACAGGCGTCAGGAATTCATGTAAGGGCGTCTGCGACCTTCAGCCGGGAGCGTCCAATCCGAACCCGGCAGCTGTGAACTCCAACTGGTCGTCGGCTGGAAAGGCAGCAAATGCGGTCAGTCGGTTCTCTTCGTAGCGCAAATGCCAGGTGCGCTGCGGCACGGGATCGCGCCCGCCAAAGACGCTAGGCTCAAGGATGGCGATGTTGCACCGCGCATCGGGATCGCGCGCCGATATCGTCCGGATAAGCGCAAGCGAAGCCTTACGGGCGGCAGCAGCAAGTTCCTGGCAGGCGTTATAGTCGTTGGGATCGGTCCAGCGCGCTTGCTCGGCATCAAAGGGGGGACAGGTCAGATCGATCGCCTGCTCTGTGCGGACGTCGACCGTGAAGCTTGAATGCTCGCTCGTGGCTGAGGAAGGCTCGAACCCCGGCGAGCGCAGGAAAAAGCGCAAACGCCAATATGCCGTCTCGGCAATGGCGGTAGCCTCGGCTTCACTTGCATAGAAAATCCCAGGGCGTTCATCGGCACGGCGAAATCGGCTAGGAGTGCGATGGCCATAGCGGAATGGCGAAGCCAGCAGATAATGGAGACCTTGTGCGGCCTTGGGCAAATCCGGTTTGGCGGCTTCCGCAAGCGCCTCAAGCCGTGCCTGATCGGCAAGCGAGACGGCAAGCCTGTTGGTCGAGATGCGGTGCTGTGCCTCGACGACCCGCCAGACATGGCCTTTATAGGCGCGAGCCTTAGACGCGAGCGCGGTGGGCGTCCACATAGTCGCAAACGGTCAGTAGCCCCTTGAAGCTGTCGATGAGATCGAGCGGCCGGGCATCAAGGTCTATATTATGCGTCTGAAGCCAGCGGCGCGCCGCCGCGTCGTCGCTTCCCAGAAGCGAATCCAGACTTCTAAACAAGCGCAGCAGAAATTGTCCGGCCTCAAAGGACTTGGACGCCGGATCGAGCATAGTGCGCCCGGTGGTCAACCGCGAGGCGGTCGCCTGCGAGAGACCGAGAATGGTCCCCAATTTGGCGGTGCTCAGACACCAATAATCTGCTATTTTTGCAATAGCAGAGGTGAGAACGCGGGCGTCCTCCTGTGCTTCAGCCTTGAAACGGGTCGCCATAGCCATTCCTTTCATTTGAATATAATACCATATCTTCATTCAAATGAATAGTGAAATCTTCGTGTCGATGAATGCTCCGCATTCAGGCCGCTTCTGCCATGGGCTCTGCCTCGCCGACGCCACATTCGCGGCCACCGAGTTTCAACAGCAAGGCGCTTGCTTCCTCGGCGCGCGCGGCTGCAGTCAGGATCGCGCGGTCATCGTCGCGCAACAGCTTGAGCCAATGGTCGATATAGCTTGCATGATTGTCGAGATGGGTAACGGGAAGTCCGAGTTCAGCGCCCAATATCGCGCTCGACAGTTCGGCAACCAATTCTTCGGCGGCATAGGCCGCACTCCCGAAGCGGTTTTTGAGGTTTCGGTCTAGCCGCGATCCATGCCCGGTCCAATGCGACAATTCGTGACCAAGCGTTGCATAATAATGATCAAAGCCTGAAAACAGCTCGGGCGGCGGCATGGTGATCCGGTCGGCGGCCGGTTCATAATAGGCTTCAGAACCCATATGGCGAAGTGATGCCGGGATGTGGCTGAAAAATGAGTCGAGGTCAGCTTTGCGTCCCTCGGGTTCGACCAGCGCAAGTTCTTGCGATGGATGATAGCGTTCGGGTAATCCGTCGATCTGATCGGCATTGAACACGGCATAGGCACGAAGCACGCGGCGACTTTCTTCCTGTGTTTCTCCGGTGTCGGAAGCCTCGACCTCCTTGGAATAGCTTTTGTAGAAGATCGCGATGGTCGACTTCTCGCCTTTGCGGACCTGCGCGTCCATCTTGTTCGCCTGCGCATAGGTCATCCAATAGGGCGAGGCGTAGCCGCACATATCTGCAACCATCCAGAGCCAGAAGACATTCATACCCCGATAGGGCGTGCCGCAACTGCGCAAAGGGCGCGAGACCGGCAGACCACGCCACGGTTTGACCCAGGGTTTGGTTCCAGCCTCAAGCCTCTCGATGATCTGATCAGTGATGCGGGTCGCAGGCGACAGCCCAGTGCGTTTTGAATGATAGGCCATGTGGGAAACTCCTGAATGTCGGCCGGACCAGTCCGGCAATCGACATGGGCCACAGGCTCCCCTCTCCTCTCCTTCCAGTTGGCGATGAGAAGAAGCGGCCCCCTTGCTTGCCAAGGGAGCCGCTTCCAACGCAGGCTCAAACCCGTCCTGTCAGGAGGAGGTCAGGCGGCGAGTTCAACGCCCGCATTGTCGGTTCTTTCCTGGTTGCTCGCGATATCCTCAGCGATCACCCCATGAGCATCCGGTTCAACACCGTCTGTTGCATCTGTTGCGATCTCCGCATCGGTCTCGGTTGCAGGTTCAACGCCAGATGTACCCGCAAAGCGCATGGCGGCAGGCAGCCACGTTCCGGGGGGACGCGACAAGCTTGTTCAACGGAATTGACTTGATCATGGGATTTCTCCTGAAGTGCGAGCCGACGCACCGCCATTCGGCCGCCAAAGCTCAGCTACTCAGGGTCCCCTCCCCTCTTTCCTCCGATGGGCGAACGGCACTCATCCTGCGTTGCTCGACGGAATCAGTCCATGAATATAAAATTCTTGAAACTTTCATTTTTTGGAAGTATTAGGAATTTTATGACAGCTTTGGTCAAAGAGATTTCAAAGGCGGGATTGGCGGATCGCATCCTCGAAGAACGACAGCTTGCAGAGCTTGTTGGCGGGAGTGCCGCGCGCCGGTACGGGCTGGTCAACCGTGCGATCAAGGAAGGCGCGCTCGTCCGCATCAAGCGCGGGGCATATGTGCTCGCAGCTGAATATCGGGCCGAGCCGGTCCATCCCTTTGCCGTCGCGCAAAGCCTGCTTCCCGGCAGTTACATCTCTTTTGAGACGGCACTTTCCTATCATGGCTGGATTCCGGAGAGCGTGTTTACGACTGCCAGTGTGTCGCCGGGCCGTAAGACGCTCGAATATACAACCGCAGCCTTTGGCAGCTTTGCCTTTCACCCGCTCGCTATCCATCAATATCGCCTGCTGACCAGCGTCGACCGCGTGGTCCTCGGCAAACAGGCTGCGCTCGTCGCGCAGCCCTTGCGGGCCATTCTCGATCTTGTCGCGTTGCGCAAACAGCCTTGGCAGGGTCTGGAGTGGCTGACGAGCGGTATGCGGATCGACCAAGCGCAGCTGTTGGCGCTCAAGCGGCAGGATTTTGCGGCAATGAAGCCCGTCTACAAGCATAAGGCGGTGAATGCGTTTCTCGACCAACTCGACGACGCGCTGTTGAGCGGGAAGGCAACTGGCCGACGGAGTTCGCGAAATGATTGATCTGATCAAGGAACGGCTGCGCCGCTATGCTGCGACAAATCCGCTCGAAGAGGAAAATGCGGTCAAGGAAATCCTCCAGGAAATCGCGCTCTACGCACTCTGGCGCAGTGATTTTTTCGATGTCGCCCTGTTCCAGGGAGGCACCAGCCTGCGCATCCTGCACGGCCTGCCGCGATTTTCAGAAGATCTGGATTTTCTGCTGCGCGCACCTAATCCGGAATTCGACTGGTCGCCTTATCTGAGCGGACTCATCCAAGTCGCTGCCGAATTTGGCGTCAAGCTTGATGCGCAGCCGCCTGCAAAAATGGACAAAGCCATCCATGCAGCACTTATCAAGAACGATTCTATTGCCAATCAGCTGGACTTGTCCTTTGCTGGCCAAGACCGGCGGAAGGCAATCCGGATCAAGCTCGAGATCGACGTCAACCCGCCTTTGGGAACGGATGAGGCCACCAGCTTTCTCGATTTTCCGCTCGATTATGAAGTTCGCCATCAGGATCTGCCGTCCAATTTCGCGCTCAAGATCCATGCGCTGTTATGTCGCGGCTTTTTGAAGGGTCGCGACTGGTTCGATTTTTCCTGGTATGTCTCGCGCGATATCGCGCCCAATCTCCTCCTCTTGCGGAACGCACTTGTTCAGGCAGGCCCGTGGAAAGGCGATGAGACCATTCCCGTCGATATCGCGTGGCTGAAAGCGGCGCTTTCCGACGCAATCACCAAGATCGATTGGAAGGCGGCGGGTGACGATGTAGCACGGTTCCTCCGGCCAGCGGAGCTTCGCTCGGTGGATCTTTGGAGCGAGCGGTTCTTCCTGGCAAAGGTAGAAAAGCTGACCTCTTCCGCATGCGGCTGAAGCATCGCGCCGCATATTCGCAAAATCCCAATCACGGCTGCCGGCTGGCAATGCGACCGACAATAGCGGCCGCATCGCTGGATGGAACGAACAGCCGCGTCTGATAGCGAATGATCTCGGTGAAGCAGCCTTTCGCTTTGTACCAATCCAAGCGGTCAGCAGACCAACCCGTCAACTCAAGCCGCTGGCTGCCATTGACGAGCGAGCGCTTAACCGTCAGCGCTTCCACGCTGCGGAACGGTAATGGTTTGCCCGTTTTCATAACGGCCGATGCAATATCGGCTGGATCCAGGGATTGATCGAGATCTTTGCCTAGCGCTTGCGCCAACTCTGGAATGTCGCCGATGCCGATTTCGCGTCCCAGAAGCGAGCGACCATCCTTCGCTGCAATGCGGCTGACACGCACATAATCGCCCGGAAGCTTATCCCAGATTGGCAGCAGCAAGCCGGTCGCAAGATGCAGCCGTTCGCGTTTGGGCGACGCCAGCGCTTCGGCGGTCTCAGACCGCCAGCCATTCTCAAACTGTTCGCGCCCGACCGGTTGCCAGTTGCTTGTCCCAAGCTGGTCGGATGTCAGATATTCCGCGCGCAAGGGCCGGACGAGTTCAAATCGTTCGATACGCTCGCCTTCGTCGGTGAGAAGTCCGCGCGCAAGCACGGCAAGCGCGACGCGCCCGGACCGCTCGTTTTGCATCGGACGGGTATGAACATGGCCTAGGTCGTGGATTTTGGCGAGGTCTTCAAAGCCGAGCGGTCGCTGGCGGCGCGCAATCTCGATCTCAAGCAAATGCGTGGTGGCACCCGATGCGGCATCGGTACGCAGAACTTGATCCGAGACTATGTGATAATCATCGACGGGGATTGTTTCGACGCCAAGATCAAGCGTCCCTGCGGCACGCGCCGCATCGACACGCGCTTCAACCAGGCCCAGATATTCATCGAATATGCCATTCTGCAAATGGATCGGAAAGGCGAGGATGCGATTGAGCCAGCGTTGGATCGTCGGCAGATCATCGAGCAATCCGCCATCCTCTGCTTCAATTTTGAGGCCCGACAATTTTTGAAAGCGTTCGAGGCTGACCGCTTCAAGCTTGCCCTGGTAGAGCAAGTGGAACCAGCGGATGAGCGCATCTTTTGCGTAAATGCTCTCGAGATTGTCGGCCGGGTTGAACAGATTTTGTCCGCCCGTTTGACGCTGGCCGCGTGTGAGCGCGCCAAGGCTGTCGAGACGGCGCGCAATGGTCGAAATGAAGCGCCGCTCGCCCCGAACATTGGTCGTGACCGGACGGAATAAAGGTGCCGATGCCTGATTGGTCCGGTTGGTGCGGCCAAGGCCCTGAATGGCAGCATCGGCGCGCCAGCCCGGCTCGAGCAGGAAATGGATCCGGCGCTCCTGGTTCTTCGCATTCAGGTCGGCATGATAGCTGCGTCCTGTGCCTCCGGCATCGGAGAAGACGAGGATACGCTTGTCGCCGTCCATGAATGCCTGGGTTTCGAGGACATTGGCGCGGGGCGAACGCGACTGAAGCTTTTGACTACCGTCGGTTCCGACCACCAAACGCCGCGAGCGTCCTGTGACCTCGGCCACTGCATCGACACCGAAGCGTTCGATGATGGCATCAAGCGCGGTGGCGACAGGCGGAAGCGCGCACATCCGCCCAAGCATCCAAAGCAGATCGCTTTTCAGACGAAAAATTGTAGCGCTGGTAGACGCCAACAATGCCTGCTTGGCTTCCGGACACATGGTTTAATACGGCTTCCGTCACCTCCAACCTTACACCAATTCTTTGCAAGCCGGTTGCTACAGTGCGTCTCAGATCGTGAAGTCGCCATTCATCTACATTCCCAAGCTTTTTCTCAACAGCCGACCGAAGCCGCGCCTGAACTTTGCTGAACCCGCTGGCGCCGTTATGAGGACTAGATTTGGCAGGAAAGAGTTTTGAACTCGTGCCTGTTCGCTCCAGCTTTTCGATGATATTCAGCGCAAAATCGGAAAGCGGCACAATGTGGGTTTTGCCATTTTTTGCTCTCGCGGCAGGGATTGTCCAAATGCGCTGCTTTGTGTCGAATTCGACCCATTCCGCGCTGTACACCTCGTTCCTTCGCTGACCGGTCAAAATCAAAAGTCTGATTGCCGAGGTCCAAGGCTCGTGCTCATTGCCCAGGGCATCCCACAATACTGCCAATTCACGATCCGAAAGCACACGGTCGCGAGCCTTTGGCGCAGGCGGCCGACCAGCATCGCGACAAGGGTTTGAATCTAAGCGATCAAGACGCGGCAGCGCCCATGTGTAAAACGCGCTGAGCTGGGCGCAAACATTTCGGGCTTGGACCGGCGCCTTACGTGCAACTTTATCCACCAGCCGCGTCACGTCCCCTCGCGTCACACTGTCTGCCAAGCGATCACCAATTTCAGGCAAAATGTTTCGGTTAAATATTCTCTCGGTTTCATCAATACGTCGGCGACCAGCTTTGAAGGCAAGATAGTCAGGCAACATGTTCCGAACAGTTAAGGCAGCAACCTGCCTGCTCTTCTTTGTCTCTTTGCTGGGGTCGCTGCCTGCCTCGATATCGTTGATCATTTGCCGAGCTTTGCGGCGGGCATCGACCAACCCGCATCGAGGTCCAAAGCGACCAATCGTGATGTTTCGTGACTGACCGCCAACTCGTTTCCGCAAAATGAATGTTTTTGCGCCCGATGCACCTACTCGCAACCTTAACCCAGGGACGGTTTGGTCTGCATACTCCACTTGACCATGGAGCGGCTTCGCCAAGCCCTTAATCTTGGCGTCCGTGAGCCCAATTTTTAAGCGCTTCTGAAACTCCAAATCTTGCCTCTGACCGCTCATAAAACTACCCAGAATTGTCCGTTACCTAGGTAACATTTGGCGTTACCTACTAGTGAACATTACAAGAACAATGGAGACAGCGCAAGATAGATATTTACTATTTTTCAGACGTTTATGGACACATGGGGAACCACCGAAATCCAACTCTTAATCAGCGGGTCGTGGGTTCGAACCCCTCAGCGTCTACCATTTCTTCTTTTTCGGAAATTTTCTCAGCGACATCATTTGCCAAAGGCAGCTCGATTATGATGCGTGCGCCGGTGCCGGTGTTTTCGGCACGGATGCTTCCGCCAAGATCGTGGATGATGCCATAGCTGATCGAAAGGCCAAGGCCGGTTCCTTCCTTGGGCGGCTTGGTGGTGAAGAAGGGTTCGAACAAGATGGGCAAAGTCGCCTCGGCGATGCCCGTCCCGTTATCCTCCACGGTCAGAACCACCTGCGCTTTATTCTTTGACGCACGGATCCAGATGCGCCCCGGCGTGTCATCGCCCATATTCATGCGCGAACGGATGGCATCACCCGCATTGAGCATCAGGTTGAGCAGCACCTGTTCCAGAAGCACAGGCAATGCACGAACCTTCAGTCCGGTTTCGCTGCTGTCATAATCAACCGCGATCCCGTCAGCATCGAATTGTGTGCGAACCATCGTCAGTACATCTTCGATTGCATCGTGCACAGCAATGGGATGCGGTGCCTCGGTAGGCTTGCGGCCAAACACCCGCATTTGCAGAATGATCGCCGCGCTGCGGTTCACATGCGCGATCATGCTATCCAGTTTTGCGCTGAACCGTTCGGGGTCAAATTGCCCGCGCGCGCTGCGTTCGCGCAGGTTGGTCGCCGCCATTTTGATGAAGTTGAGCGGCTGGTTCAGTTCATGCGCAACGCCGGCCACCATGCGGCCAAGGCTGGTCATCCGATCGGCATGGATCAACTGGTCTGCGGCATATTTGCGTTCGGATATGTCAATCAGGACGCCAATCGCTTCGCAACCTCCAAGCGTCGGGTCGAATTCGACAGCTAGGCTGTCATAGATCCAGATATATTCGCCATTTTTGTGGCGGACGCGATATTCGAGGCTTGCGGTCTTGCCCGGCCGCAAGTCGGAAAAGACAGCCTGGCATTGCTCGATATCGTCGGGGTGAACAGCATGGCTCCACCAGCCCGCTTGGGCAATTTCGTCGGCAGTATAGCCCAGCATCTTGCCAATCGTTTCGCTGACATAAAGCAGCGTGCCCTTGCGGCCATCGACGACTTCCAATGCGTAGACAATCACGGGTGCATGCTCGGCAATGCTCCGCAACCTGCGCTGATAGCTTATCAGGGCACCGCGTTCACGCGCGACCTGGGTTCCTACCGAGGCGATGTTGAGCGAAATATCGCTGAGTTCGCTGATAACCAGACTATCGATCTTGTCGGCATGCGTTCCCAGCAAAGCCAAGTCCGCAGCAGACCGGGCAAGCCCGCGCAGCGACGATTCGATGCGCCTTGCCAACAACGATCCGGCGATGGTGATCAATATGACAAATGCAGCCAGCGCGATAAACATTTGCGATTGCCCTTGCCGTGCCTTGAGCACTTCGCCGCTCAAGCGCGCAGCGCCGATCGCCTTCCACCCCGGCAATCCGGGAATATCCGTAGCCCGGACCATCAACGCATCGCGCAGATCGCTCATCAACGCATTGCCATAGCTTGTCATGCTGACGAGTGTCGCTCTATCCTGCGGCAGAGCCTGGACATCCAGTTTGATGGGGCGCATTCGTTCACCAATCTCGCCCGAAATTGCATGGATGGTCCGCGGCCGCTGCGATGGCCCGACGAGAAGCAACCCTTCGAGGTTATGGTGTTTTGGTTCGATAATTACCTGTCGCAAAGTGTGTTCGCGCAAGGTTGCAACGATACGATATACGGCGCCAGTTTCGCTGACCGGCACCAGCAAAGCGAGGCCGCCAGTGTCGGCAGGCGGTTTTGCCGGCAGCTCAGCAATCGCAGCGCGCCCGTTCGCCAACGGATATTGCATGGCAAGGTTGCCTATTGCGGCCGCGGATTGGTTGCGGTTCTGGCCAACTGACCAAATCTTGTCGCCGGAGCGATTATAAGCGGCAATCCCAGCAAACTCTTTTCCAAGTTCTTTCGGTATCAATGCCGGACTTTCGACGGCGAGCGCCTCGAGCATCAATCCGCGCGATTCCTGCCACATAGCGAGCCGCTCACCAGCAATTTGCAGGCCATCTTCCAATTCCCTGCCTACCGCATTGCGTGCGCCTGCCTCTCGGTCAGGCGCATCGAGAGCCAGATAGACAGTGGTTGGGATAAGGATGATCGAGGTGAGCAAAAGCATCACAAATGCTTCGGCAGATACCCGCGGCACGCGTATTGGCCCACGGAAGGCAAGGAAAGAAATGAATGTAGCGTAGAGCAATTCGCCAAGAGCAACATTGAGGACGCCGTTGGTTGCTTGCTTCGCAATCACCAGCCACAGCGACATCTGGTCCATCGCCATCGCGCCGCCATAGGTCGCCAAAAGCAAGGGGGCGCCGACAACTATCCAGAAAATCACATCGATGCGGATGGGGGAGGTTCGTTTCAGGAAAGCCGCCAAAGCGAATGCCTCCAAGGTCCACACCCCCCATGCCCATGGATGGTTCCACAAGACTATCGTCCACAGGCTGGCGATCGAGACCGCTGCGACCATCGTTGCCGGACGCAGCAGGCGGAGGAAGGCATAGATCAGTGCATTGCCGAAAACGAAATGCATCCCCCAACCAAGTTGCAGCTCAAGCATGTTGAGCCCGAACCCGATGCTGCCGAGCGCGATTGCGATCAGTATTTCCCGCAAAACGGGGCGCGACAACAGGGATGCTAGAACGCGCGTCATTGGGCGTCGGCCATGGCCTTGCGGATGGCCGATAGGAACGCATCAAGATCCAGCGGTTTCAGCAAAACCGGTATGTCGGGATCGTCGAGCAAGCTGCGCCGCGCGGCGTCTCCCGATACGACGATAAACTGGATATTGCGGTCCGGAGCGACATTGGCACGAACCGCATCGATCAACCCAATTCCATCCATTTTGGCCATTTTGAGATCGGTAACCAAAACCTTGATTTCAGGCGTCCGAACTATCGTCGCGAGCGCAGCTTCGGGATCGGATTCAGTCAACGCCGAATAACCGAATGCCTCCATAAGTTCCTGATATTCAGGTAATATATCGGTTTCATCATCCACCAGCATGATGGACGCAGCTGTCACCTGTGGCGTCAGCCCCCCAATATTCGACATTGTGCAACCCGCGTGATTTTACATTATGTTAGACGACGATAGCGCAATCACTTTTCTAATCCAGCTAAAAACCGCCTGAAACGCCAATTTGGTGGAAAATATCGCCAAAAATAACAGGGAAACAGCAGCGCGTCACGATTTGAGACAGTGCAAGAAGAAAGAGCGCCCGCTCCATTTCTGGAACGGACGCTCTGCCCCCCAACCTGACATGGTGGACTTTTAGAACCGGGCCGCAAAATCGCGGCCCGGCTTCAAACTTATCGGGCCAACCTCACGCTGAGGAGAGCCTTGCTGTCACGCGCTGCCAGACCGGAATTTCCGTTCTGCAGCTCGAGACCCAGTTCCATCTTGTTATCCTTGCCGAAGCGGTAGGCATAACCGACGGCAAACATCGAGCGGCGCATTCCCGAAACGCTTTCCCACTGGAAGTCGCCATAGAAGCGATCGCGTACGCTCTGTTGCGAAACAAATTTGGCACCAATCTGATAACCGCAAGTCAGCGAGTTGCTCGTGACACCATTGTCTTCGCAAAGCAGGCCCGGGCTGATGACCAGTTTGGACCAGCCACCGATACCGTTTTCATCACCCGAAAGCTTGATCGGCGCCGATGCCGGGATGCTGATGCGCGTCACATTTACGGTGCCGACTTCAAAGTCGATACCGCTGCGCGATTCGCCGCGATACTGCGCAGCCAGCTTGGCATTGCCTAGCTTTTCAGTGGCGTGCGAGACGACGGCGTCGGTGGTAACCACCATGTCGCCGACATTGATGTCGCCGCTGAGCATCCAGCCATAGATCGACCGCTTGCCGGTCATCTTGCCGTCGAGCACGAAACCGTCAGCTTCGGTAAGGCCGAAGTCATACCATGCACGACCAAGGCCGAAGAACGCACCGGTCCGCAGTTCAGGCGTGAACTTGTAGCGACCGTAGAGGTTCATCTGCACGCTGCCGTCCGAAATCGAACTGTCGTCAAATCCTGCGATCTGGTCGTTCGACTTCGAAGCCAGCAGGCCAACGCCGAGGACGAAATCCTCGTCGAGCTTGGCCTCAAAACGGGTCGAAGCATATTGGCGTGCATTCCAGCCATCGCCGAACTTCGAATAGGTCAGACCGACGTCAAAGAAGATGCGATAGTTGCGGCTGCAATCGGTGAGCTGCTTCGAATAATCCAGCTTTGCAGTGCCGCCAGCCTCGCTTGCGTTGAGAGCGCCCGACAACGCCTTTTGGTTGCCAGGTGCGGCGCAAACATCATCATCGCCATTCTGCATCAGGCCTTCGTTGAAGGACAGCATGTCGCTGAGGCCCTTCGCAGCATATTGGCGCAGACCACTCCGCAGTTTTCCGCCGATCTCGCTCAATTTGCGGGCGATTTCGTCGACATTGACGATGGTAACAGTCAACGTCTGGTAGCTGATGTTTCCAGCCGCATCGACCGCCTTGACGCGAACAACATAGGTATTGTTGCGATCGCTATCGGTCGGAGCTTCAAAGTCCGGAGCCGACAGGAAGGTGATTGCACCCGTCTGCGCGTTGATCTGGAACTTCGCTGCATCGCTGCCGCCGTCGATCGACCAGGTTACCGTTTCATTGGCGGTAAAGGTCGTGACCGCTGTCAGGCCTTCGTTGATCGTCAATGCCGATGCAGCCGCACCCGCACCGCCGCTGGGGCCAGTGATCAGCGGAGCCGTATCGTCGATGTTCGCAACATTGACGGTGATGGTCTGAACCGAACGATTGCCAGCAGCATCGGTTGCCGTGATCGTTAGGATATAGCTGTTGTTCGTGTCGCTATCGGTCGGAGCCTCAAAGTCCGGCGCAGCTACAAAAGTGATCGTACCGTCAGCCGCGATCTGGAACTTGCCCTGATCGTTTCCGCCGGTGATCGACCAGGTAACGGCTTCGTTTGCGGTTACGCGGGTCACGCCGGTCTGGTTCTCGTTGACCGTGATGGTCGAAGCTGCCGCACCGGCACCACCGCTTGGGCCGGTGATGATCGGGGCTGCATCATCGAGATCGGCAACGTTGACGGTAACCGTCTGCACCGACCGGTTCCCGGCGGCATCGGTAGCTGTCACTTGCAGCACATAACTGTTGTTGGTGTCGCTATCGGTCGGCGCTTCATAGTCCGGAGCGGCGACAAAAGTGATGGTACCATCGGCAGCGATCTGGAACTTGCCCTGATCATTGCCGCCAGTGATCGACCATGTCACGCTTTCATCAGCGATCATTTTGGTGACGCCGGTCTGGTTCTCATTCACCGTAATCGCCGATGCCGCCGCCCCTGCACCACCGCTCGGGCCTGTAATGACGGGTGCTGCATCGTCCAAGTTGGCGATAGTGACAGTGATAGTCTGCTGAACTTTATTGCCGGCCGCATCGGTCGCTTCCACCGTCAGCACATAGGTGTTGTTCGTGTCGTTATCGGCAGGTGCTTCAAAGTCTGGAGCGGCAACAAAAGTGATCGTACCATCGGGCGCGATCTGGAACTTCCCCTGATCGTTTCCGCCAACAATTGCCCAGGTGACGGTTTCGTCAGCGACAAGTTTCGTAACAGCTGTCTGATTTTCGTTGACCGTAATAGCAGATGCCGCCGAACCTGCAGGACCGCTGGGTCCGGTGATTAGCGGCGCGGCGTCGTCAAGATTAGCAACGTTGACGGTGACCTGCTGGGTTACCTTGTTGCCCTGTGCGTCGGTCGCTTCCACCGTCAACACATAGCTGTTGTTCGTGTCGCTGTCGGTCGGCGCTTCAAAGTCGGGCGCTGCAACAAAGGTGATCGTACCATCGGGCGCGATCTGGAACTTCCCCTGATCGTTTCCGCCAACAATTGCCCAGGTGACGCTCTCATCTGCAAGCATCTTGGTAACTGCAGTCTGGTTCTCATTCACCGTAATTGTCGAGGCAGCCGCGCCTGCGCCGCCGCTCGGTCCGGTCAGGACGGGTGCCGCATCGTCGACATTCGCAACGTTGACGGTGACCTGCTGAGTTACCTTGTTGCCCTGAGCATCGGTCGCTTCGACGGTCAACACATAGCTGTTGTTGGTGTCGCTGTCGGTCGGCGCTTCAAAATCTGGTGCCGCAACGAAAGTGATCGTGCCATCGGGCGCAATCTGGAACTTGCCCTGGTCATTACCACCAACAATCGCCCAGGTGACGCTCTCGCTAGCGGTCATCTGAGTGACGCCGGTCTGGTTTTCATTGACCGTGATGGTTGAGGTAGCCGCGCCTGCGCCGCCGCTCGGTCCTGTAAGGACGGGCGCCGTATCGTCGACATTGGCGACGTTGACGGTGACCTGCTGGGTTACCTTGTTGCCCTGTGCGTCGGTCGCTTCGACGGTCAGCACATAGCTGTTGTTGGTGTCGCTATCGGTCGGAGCTTCAAAGTCAGGGGCCGCGACAAAGGTGATCGTGCCGTCAGGAGCGATCTGGAACTTGCCTTGGTCATTACCACCAACAATCGCCCAGGTGACGTTCTCGCTAGCGGTCATCTGGGTGACGCCGGTCTGGTTTTCGTTGACTGTGATCGACGAAGCAGCCGCACCCGCGCCGTTGCTCGGGCCGGTGAGAACTGGTGGCGTGTCGTCGACATCGGTCACGTTCAGCGTGATGTTGGTCGCAGTCGACCAGTTGCCGGCAGCATCGCCAGCTTGGATTCCGTAAGTGAACTGGTTGGGATTGATCTCGAAATCGTTGTTCGCAACACCAGCCGCAACACCGGCAGCGGTGATCGAAATCTTGCCGGTATTATCGATGGTGTAATATCCATCTGCGCTGGTGTTGGTACCGGTCGCAGAGAAACGGAATGCTGTAACCGCAGTGTTATCAGTTGCCGCAACTGTACCAACAACGGCGCCAGCAACCTGGTTTTCTGCGTAATTGAACGATTGCGAAGCGGTTACCGTTGGAGCAACGCCGTCACCTGTCAAATTGTTAAGAGCAGCGAAAGCACCGGGGCCAAAATTGGCTGAACCATCGATGTTGTCTGGCAGTAATGACGAGAGAGAGATCGGGCTGCTGTTAAATTGTAAGATGTAGGTTTTGAAAAACCCTGCGGGCAAAGACGGATAGCCATCATTGACAGTGTCCGAAAAGGTCAGGCCGATATAATCACAACCATTACCATTACAGCTGCTGCTAACCCAGTTCAGGGTGGCTGCAAAAGTCAAAGGAGGTTGGCCGCCCGATCGATTTACCGTAACCGAAACAGACGTGTCGTTGCCTTGTGTACCACCCCAAACGGTTGACGTTCCGGATTGAGAGATTGTGACACTCGTGATGCCCAGGTCAGAAAACAATAAAGCGCTATCGGTCACGTTGGCATTAGTTCAAACGTTCGAAGCCTGGTATCGTGCTACCGCACCCTTTGTGAATGTGGCCGATACGGCGGCATGGGCTTCTACCCCATAAACGGTCGAAGCAATAACCGCCGTAGTGTAAAACAATGCATTGCGTATGCGCATAAATCCCCGCTGATTATTATTAAGCGCGGGCCTATCGTTGATTTTACGCTACGAAACGAGTTAAGTCGGTTTCAATATGACAGCTTAGCCAAGTGCCGAATTGTAGAGCGGAATTGCGCATTCCGCCTGAAAGAGATGCAGGGTAATTCCCGATACTGCAAATCTCGAAGATTTTTTCAATTTTGAAGCTAACAGCAGGGTCGGTAACACCTGCGTGATTTACCCCCATTCTGAGAGTAATTCACGCAGGCATGGTTGCGCCGGATGGTCAAAGGCAGCGCTGCTGCCCTTGATCTTGTGTGATTTTACGCAGGCTTGCGCGCAAAGATGCCGAAGCCTGCGATGATGGCGTAGCAAGCGGCGGGCAGGATCAACGCGGTCGCGAGGCTGCCAGTGGCATCTGCGATAACGCCGGTGATGAGCGGGATTACCGCACCGCCAAAGATCGCGATGTTGATGATGCCCGATCCGTCAGCTGCGCGCGCGCCCAGCTTTTCGCAAGCGAGTGTGAAGATCGTCGGGAACATGATCGAGTTCATCAATCCGATGGCGAGCAGCGAATAGCCCGAGACGACCCCGGTGGTGCTTATCGAGACAAGGATAAGCGTGATCGCGCCTGCTGACACTGCGGCTAATACCAGGCCCGGGCTGACCACGCGCAGGATAGCCGAGCCAATGAAGCGGCCAATCATCGCGCCGCCCCAATAAAGACCTATCAGCTTTCCTGCGGCCTGTTCTTCAAGACCAAGGACATGCGACTGCATCAGATAGTTCACGATCAGCGAGCCGATCGCAACTTCGGCGCCGACATAAAGGAAAATGCATGCAGCCCCATAGCCGAAGCGCGGGCGTTTCATGAGCTGAAAGCCGCCTAGGAGGTTGCTCTGCTCATGTTTCTCACCCTGGAGCTTGTTACGGAACATCCAGACGACAGCTGCAACGATTGCCAGCGCCACAGCAAGGCCAAGATAGCCGTTCACGATCGCCTGCGTTTCCGCGGTCCGATAGGCATCGAGCTCGGCACCCGATAGCTGGTCTGCGCTGACCGTGGCGAGACTGCCAAGGATCAGGATGGCGCCGAAATAGGGGAATACCGTCGTACCGAGCGAGTTGAACGCCTGTGCAAAGGTCAGGCGGCTATGCGCTGTTTCGGCTTTGCCCAAAAGGCTGATCAGCGGGTTGGAGACGACCTGCACGATCACGACACCGCTCGCGAGCACGAACAGCGCGAACAGGAAGACACCGTAAGTCGCAGTCTGGCTTGCCGGAATGAAGAGCAGGCACCCCGCCATCATCGTCAGCAGCCCAGCCACCGCACCGCGCATGTAGCCAATACGCTTGACCAACGCCGCGCCGGGAAGCCCAATCACCAGATAGGCGGTGAAGAAGCAGAACTGCACCAGCATCGCCTGCGTGTAGTTCAGTGTGAAGAGTTCCTTCAGCTTCGGGATGATCACATCGTTGAGCGAGGTTATGCCGCCAAAGATGAAAAACAGCGCCATCACAAACAGGCGCAACTCGGGCGCATCAATATGCTGGCCTTCGCTTTCAACCGGATTGCTGTCGCTGCTGCTCGCTGTTTGCGGCGCTAAAGCCATAGTCCCTCTCCACTATATATTTGTTCTAGTGAACGTTCATATTGCGCTTAACAGGCGGCGTCACCGTGTTTTCGTATGCATCCTGCTTTTCTGGCAAGTTTGTTCAATTCGCGATTTGCGCTGGCCTATGTGGCGCGACAGATTTATCGACCTAACAAACCATGTCAGACATTGCCGCCCTGCCCGACCTGCTCGAAAGATGCCGCGAAATTTGTGCGCAGCATGGCAATCGTCCGGATGCATTGATCGAGATACTCCATGCCGTTCAGGCCGAATGCGGATTTCTGAACGACGATGCTTTGAAGGGCATCGCCCATGTGCTCAATATCTCGCGCGCCGAGATATATGGGGTGGTGACTTTCTATCACGATTTCCGCCGTGAACCGCCCCCAGCGCATATCATGAAATTGTGCCGTGCAGAGGCTTGCCACGCGGTCGGGTCGGAAGAACTGGCGCAGCACGCTGAAGCGCGATTGCTGGGTCATCCATCAATCGGGTTGGAGTCGGTCTATTGCCTCGGCAACTGCGCGCTTGGCCCGGCAGCGTTGGTCGATGGGGAATTGAAAGCGCGGCTGACGCCCGCAGCATTCGATGCATTGGTCGAAGCGCTCGAGGCAAAAGCATGAGCGCGGTTCGGATCTTCGTCCCCGTCGATGCGGCGGCGCAATCAGTAGGTGCAAATGAGGTTGCGGCGGCAATTGCGCGCGAAGCAGCAGCGCGAGGCATTGCGATCAACCTGGTGCGCAATGGATCGCGCGGGATGCTTTGGCTGGAACCGCTGGTCGAGGTAGAGACCGCTGCAGGGCGTATCGCTTATGGGCCGGTTGCGGCAGATGATGTGGTGTCATTGTTCGATGCTGGTTTCCATCTGGGCGGCGTGCACCCGCTCAGCCTCGGACTGACCGAAGCCATCCCCTCTCTGGCAAAACAGGAACGTCTCAGCTTTGCACGTTGCGGCGTGATCGATCCGCTAAGCCTTGCCGATTATGAAACGCATGGCGGGCTTGCGGGGTTACGCTGTGCATTGGCAATGCAACCGCAAGAGGTTGTCGCCCAGATAACCGACTCCGGCCTTCGCGGGCGCGGCGGCGCCGGCTTTCCGACTGGCATCAAATGGAAAACCGCATTCGAGCAGCAGGCAGAGCAGAAATATGTCTGCGCCAATGCCGACGAAGGCGACAGCGGCACCTTCGCCGACCGAATGTTGATGGAGGGCGATCCCTTTGCCTTGATCGAAGGCATGGCGATTGCCGGGCACGCCATCGGCGCGGACAAGGGCTATATCTACATCCGTTCCGAATATCCGCATGCCGTCGCGACCATGCGCTGCGCGGTCGAAATTTGGCATGCAGCAGCACTCTCCGATTTCCGCGTCGAAATCCGCATGGGCGGCGGGGCTTATATCTGCGGTGAGGAATCCTCGATGCTCGACAGCATCGAGGGCAAGCGCGGACAGGTGCGCGCCAAACCTCCGATCCCTGCCATATCCGGCCTGTTTGGCAAACCGACGGTGGTGAACAATGTGCTCACGCTCGCGGCGGTGGGTGACATCCTCGCCAAGGGTGCGGCGCATTACCGCGATTTCGGCATGGGGCGATCGCGCGGGACGCAGGCGTTCCAACTGGCAGGTGATGTGGCGCGCGGCGGATTGGTGGAAAAGGCCTTTGGCGTGACCTTGCGCGAACTGGTGGAGGATTTTGGCGGCGGTACCCGTTCGGGGCGGCCCTTGCGTGCAGTGCAGGCAGGCGGTCCGCTGGGGGCCTATATTCCAGCTTCACGGCTAGACATCGAGATGGACTATGAAGCGCTGGCTGCCGCGGGTGCGATGCTGGGCCATGGCGGGATCGTGCTGTTCAACGACAGCGTCGACATGGCGAAGCAGGCGCGATTTGCGTTCGAATTTTGCGCTATCGAATCCTGTGGGAAATGCACCCCCTGCCGGATCGGTGCAGTGCGCGGCAAGGAAGTGATGGACAAGGTTATTGCCGGCGACGATCGCGAAAGCAATCTGGCGCTGGTCGAGGATTTGTGCGAGATTATGACCGATGGTTCGCTTTGTGCGATGGGTGGGCTTACCCCGATGCCGGTGCTCAGCGCGTTGCGGCATTTCCCCGAAGATTTCGGGCGGGAATAGAGGAGATAGGCGTTGGCGATCCTCAAGGAAAAGGATTTCGGCACTCCAGCCGCCAGCTCTGACCGGATGGTGCAGATCGAGATTGATGGCTTTGCCGTCAGCGTTCCCGAAGGCACGTCGATCATGCGCGCGGCGAACAGCCTTGACCTGCCGATCCCGAAACTGTGCGCGACCGACAGCCTGAAAGCCTTTGGTTCGTGCCGCCTGTGCCTCGTCGAAATCGAAGGCCGCAAAGGCACCCCCGCTTCGTGCACCACGCTTGCCGAAGAGGGCATGAAGGTGCGCACCCAAAGCGACCGGTTGGCGCGGCTGCGTAAAGGGGTGATGGAGCTTTATATCTCCGACCATCCGCTCGATTGCCTGACCTGCAGCGACAATGGCGATTGCGAATTGCAGGATATGGCAGGTGCGGTCGGCTTGCGCGAAGTCCGCTATGGACATGACGGGAAAAACCACACCCAATCGGCCAAGGATGAGAGCAACCCCTATTTCACCTATGACATGTCCAAATGCATCGTCTGCTCACGCTGTGTGCGTGCATGCGACGAGGTGCAGGGCACGTTGGCGCTGACCATCGAAGGGCGCGGGTTTGACTCGCGGGTGGCGGTGTCGCTCGGCGAGAATTTCTTCGACAGCGAATGCGTTTCATGCGGCGCCTGTGTGCAGGCCTGCCCCACCGCGACGCTGCAAGAAAAAAGCGTTATCGATTTTGGCGTGCCAGATCGAACGGTGCTGACAACCTGTGCCTATTGCGGGGTTGGCTGCTCTTTCAAGGCGGAGCTTAAGGGCGACCAAGTCGTGCGCATGGTGCCCTACAAGGATGGCAAGGCCAATCACGGGCATAGCTGCGTCAAGGGCCGCTTCGCCTTTGGCTATGCCACCCACCCCGACCGCATCACCAAGCCGATGATCCGCGATGCCATCACCGACCCCTGGCGCGAAGTCGGTTGGGAAGAAGCCATCGGTTTTGCAGCCGATCGGTTGAAGGCCGCGCAAGACCAATATGGCCGCAAATCGATTGGTGCGATTACATCCTCACGCTGCACCGCGGAGGAAATCTGGGTGGTGCAGAAACTGGTACGCACCGCCTTCGCCAACAACAATGTCGATACCTGCGCGCGCGTCTGTCACTCGCCCACCGGCTATGGCCTGAAACAGACTTACGGCACGTCTGCCGGCACGCAGGATTTCGACAGCGTGATGGAGGCGGATGTCATCCTCGTGATCGGGGCGAACCCGACCGATGCCCATCCGGTCTTTGCCTCCCAGATGAAACGCCGCCTCCGCCAGGGCGCCAAACTGATTGTCGCCGACCCCCGTATGATCGACCTTGTGCGATCCCCGCATATCGAGGCCGCATATCACCTGCCGCTGCTACCCGGCACCAATGTCGCGCTGATCAATGCGATGGCACATGTGATTGCAACCGAAGGCTTGCTCGACGAAGCCTTCATCAAGGAACGGTGCGACCTGCCCTCCTTCGCCGAATGGCTCGATTTCATTCGCGGCGAAGAGAATGCGCCTGAAAATGTTGCGGCGATTACCGGCGTTCCTGCTGAGGATATCCGCGCTGCTGCCCGCCTGTATGCGACGGGCGGCAATGCTGCGATCTATTACGGCCTCGGCGTCACCGAGCATAGCCAGGGTTCAACCATGGTAATGGGCATGGCCAACTTGGCAATGGCGACCGGCAATATCGGCCGACGCGGCGTAGGCGTAAACCCGCTGCGCGGGCAGAACAATGTGCAGGGCTCGTGCGATATGGGCAGCTTCCCGCACGAACTGCCCGATTATCGACCGGTCAGCGACAATGCCGTGCGTAAGGTGTTTGAGGACGCATGGGGTGTGTCGATGGATGCCGAGCCCGGTTATCGCATCCCAAACATGTTCGACGAAGCATGTGCGGGTACATATAAGGGCATGTATATCCAGGGCGAGGATGTCGCCCAGTCAGACCCCAACACCAAGCATGTCGAAGCAGCGCTCTCCGCGCTCGACATATTGATCGTGCAGGATCTGTTCCTCAACGAAACCGCGCGCTTTGCGCACGTCTTTCTTCCCGGCACCTCTTTCCTTGAAAAGGATGGTACCTTCATCAACGCCGAACGCCGCGTAAATCGCGTGCGCCCGGCGATGAAGGAAAAGACCGGCAAGGCCGAATGGCAAGTGACGCAGGAACTGGCGCAGGCGCTCGGCTATCCGATGCTTTATGAAAATGCCGCGCAGATCATGGACGAGATTGCGCAACTCGCCCCCTCCTTCGCCAATGTGTCTTTCGAGATGCTCGACCGTGTCGGATCGGTGCAATGGCCATGCAACGATGCCGCGCCCGAAGGCACGCCGATCATGCATGTCGACGGCTTCGTTCGCGGCAAGGGCCAGTTTGTCACCACCGAATATGTGCCGACCGAAGAGAAGACAAACCGCAAGTTCCCGCTGATCCTGACCACCGGCCGTATCCTCAGCCAATATAATGTCGGTGCACAAACGCGACGCACCCACAATGTCGATTGGTGGGAAGAGGATGTTCTCGAAATCCATCCATCCGACGCTGAAATGCGCGGCGTTCGCGAAAGACAATGGGTGTCAGTAAGGTCGCGCAAGGGTGAGACGGTGGTTCGGGCAAAACTGTCCGATCGGATGCAGCCGGGCGTGGTCTACACGACCTTCCACCATCCCGAAACGGGCGCGAATGTAATTACCACCGAACTGTCCGATTGGGCCACCAGTTGCCCCGAATACAAGGTCACTGCGGTCGAGGTTGCCCCGGCAAACCACAAATCCGAATGGCAATTGGAACACGCCGCGCACGCTGCGGAAATGCGACGCATTGCCAAGGTCCCGGCGGAATAGTGTTTCCAATTACCGTCACCGGCAAGGCCAGCGCGGCGCAGCAAGATGTTGCGCTATCATCAGGCGCGCTTTGGGCAGTGCCTGAAGAAACCCCGACTGCCTTTGTCTATGGCGGGCGCAACCATGCGGTGATGCTGGCAACGCCCGCAGACCTTGCCGATTACGCGGTCGGCTTTTCGCTGACCGAGGGCATTATCGACACGCCCGGCGATATCGAAGCACTCGACATCCATCACCTGCCGCAAGGCATCGACCTGCGGCTGCGCCTTGCCGAACGCTGCCAGCAGCGTTTTGACCTGCGCCAGAATCGCCGCACCTTGCCGGGCAATGCTGGCTGCGGCATTTGCGGGATCGACAATGCCGATGAACTGCATGCGCCGCTTCGCCCGGTCGCTGCGGAAATGCGGATACTCCCCGAAATTTCGGTGCAAAGGGCATTTGCAGAATTGCCCAGCCACCAGCCGATCAACAGCACCACCCGATCGGTTCATGCCGCCGCCTGGGCAAGTCCGGAGGGCGAGATCGTGCTGGCGCGCGAAGATGTCGGCCGGCACAATGCGCTCGACAAATTGCTCGGCGCCATGGCGCTCGCCGGCGCGGATTTCGGCGACGGCTTTGTGATAATGTCGAGCCGCTGTTCCTACGAAATCGTACAAAAGGCGGCGCGCATGGGGGTAACCGCGATTGCCTGCCTGTCCGCCCCCACCGCCTTTGCCATCCGCAAGGCGCGCGAAGCAAGGATCGCAATCCATGTGCGCGACGGCGATCAAGTTGCAGCCATTATTTGAGGCGAATTTGAGTATTGCAATCGTTTGCATGAATGCGTAGCTTGGGCATGAGGGAGAACAAGCCGTGACGACCATGCCCAAACCGCACCTGTCGGTTTCGCAAATCCTGCAGATGAACCTCGGGTTCCTCGGGCTGCAATTCAGCTTTGGCCTGCAACAGGCCAACATGTCCCCCATCTGGGGTTATCTCGGTGCAGAAGAAGCCAATTTTGCATGGCTGGGAATCGCCGGGCCGCTGACGGGCCTGATCGTCCAGCCAATCATCGGATCGATGAGCGACCGCACCAGTTCGCGTTGGGGTCGGCGCACCCCCTATTTCCTGATCGGCGCGATCATGTGCTGCATCGGGCTATTCTTCATGCCGCTTTCGGCAAGCATCCTGATGGCCTTCTCGCTGCTCTTCCTGCTTGATGTCGGCAACAATGTTACGATGGAACCATATCGCGCCTATGTGAATGATCGGCTCAACGCCAATCAGCGCAGTTTCGGTTTCCTGAGCCAAAGCGCTTTTACCGGCCTCGCCCAATGCCTAGCTTATTTAAGCCCAACCATCCTCGTGTTCCTGTTCGGGTTGAGCCGCGACGCTACATCCGCTGGCAATATCCCGACCTTCACTCTGGTTTCCTTCTGGATCGGCGCGGCGCTTTCGATTGGCACCATCCTCTGGTCGATCCTGCGCGTGCCCGAACTGCCGCTGTCCGAAGTGGAAAAAGAACGTATCGGCGCGATGCCCAAAACGATTGGCGCGACGCTGCGTGAAATCTGGGATGCGATGCGTGACATGCCCAATGCGATGCGTGCCATGGCGGTGATGAGCCTGTTCCAATGGTATGCGATGTCGGGCTATTGGGGCTATGTCACCAATTCGATCTCACGGTCGGTCTATGGCACCGCTGACGCCAGCACTGCAGCCTATCGCGAAGCCGTGCTGACCAACGGACAGGTCGGCGCATTCTTCAACCTCATCGCCTTTGTCTCGGCACTCGCCATGGCCCCGATCGCGCGCAAGGTCGGCGCCGGCCGGCTGCACGCGGTGTGCCTGGTGCTGGCGGGAATAGCCATGCTCGCCATGCCGCAAATCGGCGACAAGTCGTTGCTGTTTGTCGCAGCGATTGGCATCGGGCTTGGATGGGGCAGCATCATGGGCAACCCCTATATCATCCTTGCCGATACCATCCCGCCTGAGCGCACCGGCGTCTATATGGGCATTTTCAACATGTTCATCTGCGTTCCCATGCTGATCTTTGCCGGAACGATGACCTTTGCCTATGAACCGCTACTCGGCGGCGATGCGCGCAACGTCCTGATGGTATCGGGCATCTGCATGCTGCTGGCTGCGATTGCGGTTTATCGGATCAAGGAAGGCCGGGCGCAACCCGCCGTGGGTTAAAGGCGGCATTTCAGCCAATCGATACGATGAAGGATTATTCCTTGGAAAGCCGTGGCTTTTGAATTTATGCAATCGATTGTTGTATTTTGTGGTATCGCCGGTTATGGGCCGGTGGAGTTACCGGGAGTGGATAATTGCAAGTTGCTTTAACCAGCGTTTCAACATCGCATTGGCGCCCGGAGCATGTGGCGGCGATCGGTGATTTTCGCGCGCAAACCATTCCGCAGGCATCCAGCACCACTCCGCCAAAGCTATTTGAGGGGCTTTATCTGTGGGACATGTGGCCGCTGCAACAGGCCGATGGCCGCACCGCCAATTATCAGGGCTGGACGATCTGGTTCATCCTCTCCTCACCCGCCATTCCCGATCCTGACCTGCGACACGGCATAGCGCGCATTCGCCTTGTTACCGAAAAAGATGGGCAATGGGTCGATTGCGGCAACGCGCTTCCTGATGGATTGAACCCGGGCAGCCGCGAATGGGCGGGGTCAGCCATCGTCGACGCAGACGGCGAAATGGTCACGCTATTCTACACCGTTGCGGGTTACCCCGGCGAAACCGAAACCACCTATGCGCAACGGCTTTTCCAGACCAGTGGCAAACTCGCATTTGCAGATGGCAAGGCACGCATCACCAACTGGTCGGCGCCCGCGGAATCGGTCAAGGCGGACGGTGGGGACTATATGATTGTCGACCAGAAAGAGGGCGTTCCAGGCTTTATCAAGGGATTTCGCGATCCGGCCTTCTTCCGCGACCCGGCGAGCGGTCGCGATTATCTATTGTTCACAGGATCGCTAGCTGGATCGCAAAGCGCTTGGAATGGGTGCATCGGTATTGCCGAAGCGCAGGGCGAAGCGCTGAACGGATGGCAGCTTCTGCCACCGCTGGTTTCGGCCGATGGCCTGAACAACGAACAGGAACGACCGCATATCGTCGTCCGCGATGGCCTCTATTATCTTTTCTGGTCGACGCAGCGCAAGGTTTTCGAGCCATCGGCACCCAATGGACCCAATGGGCTCTATGCGATGGTCGCACCCAGCCTGTTCGGGCCATATGAACCGGTAAACGGCACAGGCCTTGTCGCGGCAAACCCCGATGCCGAACAGTTCCAGCATTATAGCTGGTGGGTGATGGACGATCTGCAGGTCGCCGGATTTGTCGATTTGGTCGGCGTAGGCAACCAGCCGGTTGTAGATGATCCGGCCTGGCGCCGTGCACATTTCGGTGGAGTTCCCGCTCCGCGATTCCGGATTGCGCTTGACGGCACTCGCGCTTGGGTAGACCAAGTCTGACCATGCCAAGCTATGGATTGATCGAGGCAGGCGGAACCAAGTTCGTTCTAGGCATTGCCGACGAAGAGCGAAATGTCGCCGCGACGCATCGCATTGCGACAACAACGCCTGAAGAAACAATCGGCGCCTCGATTGACTGGTTCCGATCCCAGAATGTCGAAATGGCCGCGATCGGCATAGGCTCCTTTGGCCCGCTGCAACTCGACAGGTCTGCCCCCGATTGGGGCCATGTCACCCGAACACCAAAGCCGCATTGGTCGAACACCGATCTGGCCGGCCCATTCCAGCGAGCGTTCGGCTGCCCCGTGGCGATCGAGACCGACGTCAATGCCGCCGCTTTGGCAGAGGCGCAATGGGGCGCTGGTGCCGGGCACAAATCGCTGCTCTACCTCACCATCGGCACCGGCATTGGTGGAGGTTTCGTCAGTAATGGCCACCTGCTTCACGGATTGTCGCACCCCGAAATGGGGCATATCCGGATGCCGCGCCACCCCGATGATCTTGATTTTGCGGGCGCCTGCCCCTTCCATGGCGATTGCCTTGAAGGGCTGGCCAGCGGCCCGGCCATCATTGCACGCTGGGGGCAGTCGCTTTCCGAACTTGGGCCCGATCATCCCGGCATAGGGATTATCGCCTGGTATCTGGCGCAAGCTATGGTGACTTTCCAGGCGGTCATGGAGCCCGAACGTATCGTCCTTGGTGGCGGCGTAACGGGTACGCCCGGATTGCTCGATCAGGTGCGGAAAATGGCGAGTGATGCGGCGGCCAATTATTTCGCAGGAAAAGCTGAAGATGTAATCTGCGCCCCGGGTCTTGGCGACAAATCGGGGCTGCTCGGCGCCCTCGCCGTTGCGCTCAGCTCGACATCCTGACGATCAGTTCGGGCTCCATCACCACCGACTGCGTATCTTCCCCGGCAATCCGGCGCAGTAGCATATCGACAAGGTGATGTGCGCCCTGCGTCAGATCCTGGCTGACGGTTGAGAGGCGCGGCACAGTCTGTTCGCCAATTGCGAGGCCATCATATCCGATGACATGGACATCGCCCGGAACAGCAAGACCAAATTCAGCAAGTGCCCGCAGCGCGCTCATCGCGATGACATCCGATGCAGCGACAATGCCTTGCGGACGTTCGCCGACCGAACCCAGATAATTAGCGATGTCCGGATGCGCTGCTTCCGCCACCAGATGGGCGGGTAGGACTGAAAGTTTGTCGGATAACCCCGCCTCGGCCATTGCCTGCCGGCACCCTTCAAGACGCTGCCCGATTTCGAGTGCCTTGGGATCACCAAAAAATGCCAACCGGTTGCAGCCCCGTTCAATCAGGTGCTTCGCCGCAATGTAGCCGCCCTTGCGGTTATCAGAGCCGACCGAGCAATGCACCTGCCCCTCGGTATAACCACCCCAGACGACCAGTGGGCGATAGCGCGCCGCAACCTTGTCTAGCGTTTCGACCTGATCCGACTGACCGATGACAATCAAGCCGTCGACACGCCCGGAGTCGACAAAACGCTCAAGCCAGCTGCCATCGGTCGGAATCACGCGCGAAAGCAGCAGGTCGTAGCCTTTTTCGGTCAACCGGTCGGCGAGCAGGCCGAGCATGGTGATGAAAAAGGGATCCGAAATATGCTGCCCCTTTTCGTGGCCCAGCGGGATGAGAACGCCGATTGCCCCAGTCTTCTGGATGCGCAAATTGCGCGCAAGGACATTGGGGCGGAAGCCATGCTCGTCGGCCAGCGCCTGGATTTTGGCGCGGGTTTTTTTGCTGATCAGTTCCGAACCGGCAAGCGCACGCGACACTGTGCCGGTGGATACACCAGCAAGCTCGGCAATGTCTTTGATAGTGCGGACCTTGACCATCGCGTTCGCATTTTCCTGTTGGTTTGCTTCATTGGCGGATAAATCCATAAGATTGCAAGATGAATCGTAAGAATTTTTGCACGGGAAACGCTCAATACAATCGATTGCATTTTTCTATTGCAATCGATTGTTGTTGATGTATCGACGGGGTGCGATCGTAGGCGAAAAGTCTGCGGCGAATGGATAGGATTGTTACTGGGAGGTGTTATGCGCAAAGCATATCTAAGAACATTTGCATCTGCAGCGACGCTGGGTTTGGCTTTGGCCACCCCTGCCATGGCGCAGGACGGGGCTGCGACCTCGGAAGAAGAAGCGGCGGTAGATGAAATCATCGTGACCGGTGTCATTTCCTCCGCCGGCCAGAACAAGATCGATACCTCAATCTCGGTTTCGTCATTGGGCGCAGACGCAATTGCTGACAGCAATCCGACAAACCTCGCAGAAGTATTCCGCCAATTGCCCGGCATTCGTTCGGAAAGCTCTTCGGGCGGCGGCAACTCCAACATCAACGTTCGCGGTATTCCGATCTCGACCGGTGGCGCAAAGTTCCTGTCGATGCAGGAAGACGGCCTTCCGATCCTGTTGTTCGGTGACCACCTTTTCGCCCCTGCTGACGGTTTCTACAAATCCGATGCGACGCTCGCTCGTGTGGAATCGGTTCGCGGTGGCACGGCTTCGACGCTGACCACCAACGGCCCCGGCGGCATCATCAACCTGATTGGCAAGACCGGCAAAGACGGCGGCGGTTCGATCGCGCTCGGCTTGGGCGTCGATCACAAGGACTATCGCGTTGATGCCGAATATGGCGCCAACCTGGCCGATGATCTCTATTTCCACCTCGGCGGCCATTTCCAGCAAGGTGGCGATTATCGCGATTCCGGTTACAACCCGGTTTCGGGTGGTCAGATCCGATTGAGCCTGACCAAGGAATTTGAATCGGGTTATGTGCGCTTTACCGGGAAGGTAATCGACAAAAAGGAACAGGCCTATTTCCCGCAACTAGTGTCACGCAGCGGCAATGCAACCAGCGGCGTGGTTGGCACCCGTTTGGGCAATTTCGATGCCGCCAATCATAGCCTCTACAGCAACCTGACCCGCAATGGCCTTGCGGTGAATGGTCGCAATCAGCTGGAGCCTTATGACGTTGCAGACGGCCTGAACCACAAGGTGAAGTCCATCGGTGTCGAAACCAATTTCGATCTGGGCGGTGGCCTCAATCTTTCGTCAAAAACCCGCTATCAGGATATCTCTGGCGAGTTTCTGGGCTTCTTCACTTATGGTGCATTGAATGCTGCATCGCTGGCGGGTTCGACCTACTATAACGGCCCGCTTGCCGGCCAAGCGGTTACCGCCGGAAACCTGCCCAACGGCCTTGCGTCCGAAGTTGCTGTCTTCGACGTCAATCTGGATGATTTGAGCAATTTCGCGAATGACATCCGCTTGTCAAAATCGTTTGAAATCGGTGGTGAATCGACATTGGATGTGGCTATTGGCCACTTCTTCATGAACCAGAATTTCAAACAGGACTGGCATTGGACTCGCCTCGTCACGACCACGGAAAATGACGCAGCATTGATTGCTACGCCGGGCTCGATCAACGGCATTGCAGGCGTCAACCAGGCCTTTGGTTGGGACGGTTCAAACCGCAACTATGATCTGGAAGCACAGGTCAGCTCGCCATTCGCCGCACTTGTATTGAAAACGGGTGACCTCAGCGTCGATGCCAGCGTCCGTTACGACAGCATGAGCCAGAACGGTATCCGTACCTCTGCATCGGGCGGTCCGTTCGATGTGAATGGCGACGGCGTGATCACCGGTACCGAAGCAACCGTCTCGCTGAACCGTGGCACTGTGGATGCACGCGCCGATTTGAAGGCTGATAACTTCGCCTGGTCACTGGGTGCAAACTATCTGATCAACGACAATTTCTCGGTCTTTGGTCGTGCATCAAGCGGCGCATCGTTCAACTTCGACCGTGCGCTCGATTTCGGCGTGCGCGACGCGAGCGGCGCATTGTTGGCTGGCGCGGAAGGTGCCTATGTCGACACGGTGAAGCAGTATGAAATCGGCTTCAAGGCGCAGGATTTGGCACTTGGTGCGGGAAATCTCGACTTCTACGGAACCTTGTTCCTGTCGAAGACCGAGGAATCGAACATCACGATCACTCCGCCGACCGGCCAGATCCGGAAATATGACGCCAAGGGCCTCGAGCTTGAAGCCTATTACAAGAGCGGTGTATTCAATCTCTACGCAACAGCCACCTATACCGATGCGGAAATCACCGATGCCCGCAATTCGGCAGGTGTCGTCAATGCCGCATTGGTTGGAAACCGGCCGCAGCGCCAAGCAAAGCTGATCTGGGCGGTCACCCCCAGCCTCGACTTTGACCAGTTCCGGGTCTCGGCAAGCTGGATCGGCACCGGCAGCAGCTTTGCCAATGATGCCAACACCCTGACCCAGAAGGGCTATTCGGTGGTGCATCTGACAGGCGCGATCAACCTGACCGACAATCTGGAGTTCTCGCTCAACGTGAACAACCTGTTCGACAAGGCGGGGATCACGGAATCGGCGAATGACGGACGCGAGTCCCTGTTCGCAGGCGCGCCCAACACCGTAACCATCGGTCGGTCGATCCAGGGTCGTACAATGGCAGCGAATATCCGCTTCAAATTCTGAACGGATCGCAAAAACACAAAATGGCGTCCGCGTGCTGCGGGCGCCATTTTTGTTGCTTAAGACTTAGCTGTATCGGGAACTTGCGCCCCGCCGGGCCGGTCAGAGTTTTTGCAGGGCCTCGAAATAGGCCGTGTTAGGCACGGTATCGCGCAGCACAAATTCGCGCAGCTTGGATCGCCGCTGTGCCAGTTCCTCTATCATCCGGCCGACTTGGCCGTTCGGTGCGGAGCCGGCAGAGCCGTCCCCTTTCCAGCCCATACCATAAAGAACGAACTTGTAGTTCGTCGCTGAAAAGCACTGGGTCGTGCTGTTGAAATCATAGACGCTGGGCACAGCCGCGTTCCAGGATTTGAGATTGTCCTGCAAAGATTGCGGGATTGTCTTGGGATCGCAATTGTCACGCCAGAATGCCGTATCGCGACGGTTTGACAGGCAATAATGCATCTTCAGGAAATCGGCGATATTGTCGTAATGATTGTGCAATATCCGGTTGTAACTGCCTTGTGGCTGTGCGCCGGCAAGAAACCGCGGCACGAATTCCAGCATCGCCCAATTGGCCATTTCGATGAGGTAAATGCCAGTGGATTCCAGCGGCTCGAGAAAACCGCTGGATAGCCCGATGGCGACGCAATTGCCGCGCCATTGCTGGTCATGATAGCCGATACGCATCTTCAGCATGCGCGATTCCAGCGCATCGACAGGCTGGTTCACATAAGCTGCCAGTTCCGCTTTCGCGGCATCGTCATCGATATAGCGCGAGCTGTAGACATGGCCGACGCCGCGACGATCCTGCAGCGCTATATCCCATATCCAACCGGCACTTTGCGCGGTCGATTTGGTATAGCCGATCACATCGGCGAGGCTTTCATTTTCAACGCGGGTGACAACCGCCCGATCGACAAACAAAGTGTCTGAAAGGCTTTTGAAATCATTCTGCTCGTCCGAATTGATGAGCCTGGCGGCAAAACCAGTGCAGTCGATGAACAAATCGGCCTCTATCCGTTCACCATTGTCGAGATGGATCGCGCCAATATCCTCACCCTCGCGATCAATCTGCACCACCTTTTGCACTTTGTGCTGGGCACCCCTGCCCTTGCTCAATGTCTTCAAAAACTGCGCCAGCTTCCCCGCGTCGAGATGATAGGCATAAGCGAGCGCACCATCATAAGGTTTGTCACGAAAGTTTTTGGGCGAATGGCCGCTACGGGCGATTTCGGCCTGAACCGAAAATTGTTCAGCATAGGGTGCGCGCTGTTCTGGCGGGAGCAATAGCCACTGCCAAGTCGCGTCTTGCCCCGCCACGGTGATCTGGTCACCAAAGGGATGGAAATAGCTATTGGCGCCCTTCTCTTTGGGATCATCGCGCCAGTTGATGAATTCGATTCCCTGTTTGAAGGTCGCACCGCACGTCTTCAGGAAAACATGTTCCTCGATCCCGCAGGCTGCGAGCGTTTGGCGAATGGAGGGAATGGTGGCCTCCCCCACGCCAACGGTGGGAATGTCTTCAGCTTCCACCACTGTAATGTCGACAGATCGGTTCAAAGTATGCGGGAGCTGATTTTGCAGGAATGCAGCCGACAGCCACCCTGCCGTGCCACCACCGACAATTACAATCCGTACACCCCTGTCCATTTAAATCCTACCTGTCCACAGGCCCATTTTGGGCTACGCGACTACAGCTAGATTCTGTTGAAAGATCAAGGCTTGAAGGTCCAATTTTGTACTTAAATCCAGCCTCCAAAATCGGCATTTTCAGAGAAAGATTGAGCGGCGACTTTCGACATACGAATTCCGCAATCCAAGCGCGGGGTTTCACATACGTATACCATCGCTGACCCGGTTGTGCGGCAGTGGCTTTCCGGCGATTAAAGGCACCAATCAATGAACAGGCCAACCGAATTGGCTAGGAGAGAGGAAACCCAGAATGCAGAAAAAAGCAGCTCAGGCAGCCGTGATTGCTTTGCTTGCGCATGGCGCAGTGCAAGCTGCCCCATTGGCTACCGCCAGCTCACCCGATGGTTCAATCACCGTCAATGTCGAGCTCGATGGTGATGGCCGGGCCAATTACAGCATCAGCCGCAAGGGCAAGCTGCTGATCGCGCCTTCAAAGCTGGGTTTCATCCTGATCGACAGCTACGACATGGTGCGCGGCTTCAAATTCGAAAGCGCCGAAAACAAGCCGACCGTCGATGAAAAATGGGAGCAGCCCTGGGGCGAGCGCCGTTTCGTGCGCAACCATTATAACGACCTGATCGTCCGTTTTCGCCAGCCGACCTATCTGAAGCGGGCGATGAATGTGCGTTTCCGCATTTTCGATAATGGCGTCGGTTTCCGCTATGAAATCCCCGAGCAGGAAAATCTCAAGACGATGAACATCGCCGACGAGATGACCGAATTTTCGATCGCCAGCCCGGGTACCGCATGGTGGATCACGGGCGGCGAATGGAACCGCTACGAACAAATCTACCAAAAGACGCCGATCGATGCTGTGTCGACTGCACACACACCGATCACGATGCGGCTCGATGATGGCACGCACCTCTCATTTCATGAAGCGGCGCTGGTCGACTATTCGGCATTCTGGTTCAAGCGCGGCGAGAAACAGACCTTTCGCACCACGCTATCGCCCTCCTCAAAGGGACCGCGCGTAACCCGCGAAACGCCCTTTGCGACACCATGGCGCGCGATCCGCATTGGCGATAGCGCAGCGAGCCTGGTTGAGAATGACCTTGAGCTCAACCTCAACGAGCCCAACAAGCTGGGCGATGTCAGCTGGTTCCGCCCGCAAAAATATGTTGGCATCTGGTGGGGCATGATCTCCGGCAAGTGGAGCTGGGCCGAAGGGCCAAACCATGGTGCAACCACTGCACGCACTAAGGAGCATATCGATTTTGCTGCGAAGCACGGTTTTGGCGGCGTACTCGTCGAAGGCTGGAACAAGGGCTGGAATGGCGAATGGTTCGGCCACGGCGACGAATTCAGCTTCACCGAAGCGGTGCCCGATTTCGACCTGAAAGAAGTCACCGACTATGCGCGCAAGAAAGGCGTCAAGCTGATCGGGCATCATGAAACCGGTGGCAATATCGCGGTCTATGAGGCGCAGCTTGAAGACGCGATGAAGCTTTACGGCGAACTTGGCGTTGACATCGTCAAAACGGGCTATGTCGCTGATGCCGGCGGCATCATCGCGCCGGGCGACAATCCAGGCGAAGTGCGCAAGGAATGGCATGACGGCCAGCGTCAGGTGCAGCACCATATGAAGGTCGTCGAGACGGCTGCCAAGTATAAGGTCGCGGTCAATCCACACGAGCCAGTGAAGGATACCGGCCTGCGCCGTACATATCCCAACTGGGTTGCACGCGAAGGCGCACGCGGCATGGAGTATAACGCGTGGGGCCAGTTCGCGAACGGGCCGGAGCATGAGCCAACCTTGGTCTATACGCGCATGCTTTCGGGGCCTATGGATTTCACCCCGGGCGTGCTCTCGCTAACCAGCCCGACGGGCTTTGCGTTGGCCTCCACCCGCGCGAAGCAGCTTGGCCTCTATCTTGCCATCTATTCGCCGATCCAGATGGCGGCTGATTTTATCGAAAACCTCGCCAAATATCCCAAGGAGCTGGACTTCATCTCTAAAGTGCCAGCCGACTGGGCGGAATCGAAGCTGATTGCAGGCGCGGTGGGCGAATTTGCGATTTTCGCACGCAAGGATCGCAACAGCGCCAATTGGTACACCGGCGGCGTCAACGATGCGACCGCGCGGACGGTCGATCTCGATCTCGGCTTCCTCGAACCGGGCAAAAGCTATCGCGCAACCATTTACAAGGATGCGCCTGATGCAACTTACCTGACCGAGGCGCGGCACAATATCGCCTATGAGGCCAAGTCGGTGAAAGCGGGTGACAAGTTGCAGGTCTGGCTCGCCCCAGGCGGCGGCTTTGCCGCGCGGCTGGAACCGGTGAAGTAAGCGCTGGCAAGTTTTTGTTAACCCTGTCCGTTTAGCCTTGTCCCCGGACCGCCCGAGGGCAATATAGCGGGGACAAGGCAATATGCAGGGTTGGATGAAGCAGTTAAGCGAACATCTCTACCGCAAGAGCGTTTGGGCCATTGCCACGCTGGAGCATGGTTTGGGGCGGCTGTTGCTGCTCTGGATCGGTGTAGCGGGCGCATTGAGCGCGCTACGCATCGCCTTCGCCGCTACCCCGGTCGACAACGGCATCGCCTTCGCCCAGACCGCCTTGCCCTATATATTGGTAATCGGCGCCCCGGTTGCGGCTTATTTGATCGGGAATTCGCTTTTCCCGCGCGGCGCGCTTTACGAACAACCGCAGATCCGCCTTGCCCGTTATGGCAAGTGGCGCCAGGTCGATTGCCTGACTGCCCGCCAGCACAAGCTTTTTGGCCCCACCGGAATGATGGCATCGCTGGTGATCGGCATGATGCTCAACATCCCCGTGCGCAGCCTCGAATTCCTTGCCGCCGTCCCCGCGATGAACGGCCATGCGCCTTTATGGGGCCAATTGCTGTTCGCGGCGATGACGATGGACGTGGTGGTGATGAACTCTCTCTACATGCTCGCCTTCATGATGGCGCTGCGCAACGTCCCCTGGTTCCCGCGCCTGCTACTGCTGGTATGGGGCGTGGACATCGTCTCGCAAGTCGGCATCGCCCATGTGGTAAGCAATGCGCCGCATCTCCCGTCGCAGGTTGGCGAGGCGCTAGGGAGTCTGCTCTCTGGCAACATAAAGAAGGTAGCGATCAGCATTTCCATCTGGCTGCCTTACTTGCTTCTGTCGAAACGGGTTAACCTGACCTATCGGGGGCGGGTGGCCCTATAAGCCGCGCTAACATCACCGCACGCCGCTTATATCCGCGGCTATAGCACCATGTAAAAACGTCGCTTTTCAGATGTATATCTTTTAGTATATATCTTTGGTAAATAGTTGTGATTCGGTGGTTTTTACATCCGATATTGTTGTAAATATACCTCATGGTTAACAAAAAATTAAAATAAACCACTGTTAAAATTGCGTAAATTTTAGCTGTTGACCCTGCACGCCCTTTGGCCGGATTGTAACCGCATCAAGGGTGGACCTAGCGAATGGGCCGGCGCGATGCTGGCAAATAATAAAACAGGGTCGCGACGGTTCAGGCACTACCCCCCTTGGTATTCCCTTACCGGCAGCAAAGCCGGACGGGGAGACTCTCAAACTTTGAATAGGGGTAGTACCATGCGTAATTTTGTTAAATCCTTCCTTCGTGACGACAGCGGCGCTTCGGCAGCTGAATATGCTTTGATCCTGGCTGTTGTAGGCTCGGTCATTGTAATCGCGGCGCTCGGTCTTGCAGATTCGATCGGCACAGCAATGGATGATGCAGGTGCGTGCATCGAGGATCCGGGTACTTCGGACGCTCCGAACGAAGCTTGCTAAGCTCAGATAGATGTCGCCCGCCGCAATTGTGGCGGGCGATATTCTGCACTGAGGTGCTAATCAGCAACAAATTGAGCGGGGCAAAATGTTAGCGAACCGAAATGTATTCATAATCGCAATAGCGACAATACTGGGTGTTATCGCTGTATTGTTAGCTAACAATTATTTATCTGGCGTCGAAGAACGCCAATCAACAGCCGCAGAACAAAACCGCCTCGTCCAAATCGCAGTTGCCCGTGTGCCGATGGAATATGGCACCGCGATCACCGCCGAGAATATCCGCATGGTCAGTTGGCCTGCAACCTCTGTGCCCGCAGGGGCATTCCAATCCACCAAAGCGCTTCTCGGGGCTGATGTGCGCGTTGCGCTGCGCCCGATTGAGGCGGGTGAACCCATTCTTCCCGGAAAGATCACGGGCCCAGGCGGCCGCGCCAGCATTTCGGCGCTGATCGATCCCGATATGCGCGCCGTCGCGGTGCGTATCAGCGACGTTGCCGGTGTCGCCGGTTTCGTGCTTCCCAACGATACCGTTGACGTGTTGTTGACGCGCACACCCAAGACCGAGAGCGAAGGCCAGGTCGATCCGATTACCGACGTACTTTTGCAAAATGTACGAGTGATTGCCGTTGATCAGCGCGCAAGCGAGAAGGAAACTGATCCAAAGCTTGGCAAGACCGCCACTTTGCTGGTCGATCAGCAGGGCGCACAGAAACTGGCGCTTGCAGGGCAAGTCGGCACCTTGTCGCTCGCGCTGCGCAATGCCGAAAACCAGGATGTGTTCATGGCGCAGACAGTCGGCACACGCGATCTCGGCCAAGGCAGCGTTTCGCCCAGTTTCTACAACGCACCGCGCAGCAGCGGCCCGGCCATGGCTGCCAGCCCGTATCCGATACCGGCGGCGCAGGCAGCGGCAAGTGGTGCAGCGCGCGGCGCAGTCGCACGGCCCAAGCCAAAGAACAGCGTGTCGGTGGAGATTGTCCGCGGCACAACAGCATCGTCCTATGACGTTTCGCGCTACAGGGGGTATTGAGCGCATGAAGACCACAGCTTTCAAGATCGGCGTCGCGATCGCGCTATCGCTGACGGCGGCCCCCGCGGCGCTCGCCCAGAATAGTTACAGCACATCTGATGCGGGCCTGCATGCCGGGCAACTTGATGTGCCGTTGAACAAGAGCCAGGTACTCACCGTCGATCGCCCCTTTGCCAAGGCGATGATCGGCAGTGAGGAAATCGCCGACATCATGCCGATAACCAACCGTTCGCTCTATGTGCTCGGCAAGAAAATGGGCACCACCAGCCTCACGGTTTATGACAATGCCAACAATGTCATCTCGGTCGTCGATGTTGCGGTTGGCCCCGATATTGTTTCGCTGCGCCGTCAGCTATCCGAACTGATCCCCGGTGAACCCATCGGCGCCAAGATTTCGAATGACGCTGTGGTTTTGACCGGTGTTGTTTCCAATGGCCCGGCAATTAACCGCGCAGTCGAATTGGCCAAGACCTATGCTGGCGAGAAGGTCGTCAACATGATGTCGGTCGGCGCCAGCCAGCAGGTGATGCTGGAGGTGCGCTTTTCAGAAGTATCGCGCCAAACGGGCAAGCAAATCGGCCTTTCGGGTTTTGGATTCAGCGATGGTGGCACCTTTGGTGCAGCAATTGGTAATGGCGCGCAACTCGTGCCCGATCCGGATACGGGCGAGGGAATCCTCAAACTTGATTCCATTACGGGCAGCTTTGGGATTTTTCGCAAAGCCTTTGACGTTGCAGGCCTCAATATCGATGCCGTGCTCGATGCGCTCGAGCGCAAAGGGCTTGTCAAGACGCTCGCCAATCCGACGCTGGTTGCGCTTTCGGGTGAAACCGCATCCTTCCTTGCTGGTGGCGAATTCCCCATCCCAGTTGTTCAAGGAAATGGCGGCGGCAGTGGCGGTGGTGGCAACGGCAATAATGGTGGCATCAGCATCGAGTTCAAACCCTTCGGCGTCAGCCTGGCCTTCACGCCCACCGTGCTCGCAGATGGCGTAATCAACCTGGCGGTCGAACCCGAGGTCAGCTCGATCGATCCAACTGCATCGATTACGATCAACAACCTCGTAATTCCCGGCCTACAAACCCGCCGGGCAAATACGGTCCTTGAACTGCGCGATGGTGAGAGCTTTGCCCTTGCCGGCCTGATCCGCAAGGATTTCCAGACAACCGTGCGGCAGGTTCCACTGCTAGGGTCGATCCCGATCATTGGTTCGCTTTTCCGTTCATCGGGCTTCCAAAAGGGTGAGACGGAGTTGGTGATCGTTGTCACCCCGCGCCTCGTCCAACCAATCAAGGCGGGCGCGCCGGTCGCGTTGCCGACTGACCGTGTGCAAAACCCGCACGAGCTTGACCTGTTCCTGATGGGGCGCACCGACAAGGCCGTCGGCGTGAACCCGCTCGATCCCAATGCGCCGCCGCCCGAGGCCGCAAAAAAGGAAGGTGCCGATTATGACTATTGATCGCAAGGTCGTTTTCGCTGGTGCCGCCTTGTTGGCGCTTGCCGGCTGCACCCCCAATGATACCGGCATCGGCGATGCCGCGCGTGCCAACTATGCCGCGCAAATCGTCGATCCCGAACCGCAACATGCCGAGGCGATGACCGCCGATGGCAGCCAGGTGGCTGGCGCTCAGGATCGTTATCGCAAGGGCAATGTGAAGAAACCGGTGGGTGTGAAGACCACCAGCGGCGGATCGGGCAGCGGCAGCAGTGGCCGTTCCGGTTCATCGTCAGGCGGCAATTGATCGATTAGCAAAGGAGATGTTCGGTGGTGCGCTCGTTCGGGAAAAAGCTGTGGCGTGAAGAAAGCGGGGCTGTCGCCTCAATATACGCCCTAGCCCTGCCCGCATTGATCGCAGTTGGCGGCATTGCCTTTGATTATACCCGGTTGGCTGCCATGGATACCGAGTTGCAGAATGCAGCGGATCAGGCAGCACTGGCAGCAGTAACGCAGCTTGATGGCAGGGCTGGTGCAGTAAACCGCGCGACCAACGCCGCAAGCCAGTTGGTCGCCAACAGCACGGTGTTTTCCAACGATGGCGGCGGAACGGGCGTATCAATCGCCTCCGTCGTATTTTACGAGGACCGCGATGGCACTGAAGTTGTCGACCCAACCGATGCCGATGCAGACAGCCGAGCGCATTTCGCCGAAGTAACGGTCGGCGCGCGCCGAGCATTTTACGCTCTGACCCCGATTGTGGATGCGTTCAGTTCAGGCGACATGGCAGCCGTAGCCATGGCTGGTCTCGGATCGTCCATCTGCCGCGTGCCGCCGGTGATGATGTGCAATCCCGCTGAGCCGGAAGGCAATGAAGTCCTCGATTACGATTTCGATGCCGATGCATATGAGGGCGTTGGCGTGCGTCTGGTCGCCAATGACGGCGGAGGCGGTTACGGGCCGGGCGTATTCGGTTTCCTTGAAGTGGGTGTGGGTAGCAACTTACCCGAGTTGCGTGTCGCAATAGGCCGCGAGACGCCAGAAGGCGATTGTGTTGCCTCATCCGGTGTCGATATCTCGCCAGGCAACATGGTAAGCGTCCGCGATGCGTTCAACGTGCGTTTTGATGTATACGCCAATGGCAGCGGCTTGAACCAAGCGTGCAATAATGATGGAAGTCTTTGCCCGCCCTCGGCAAATACACGCAAAGACCTGTTCATTGCTGGCAATAACCCGGCAGGCCAAGCGCCTTTCCAAAGCGGAAATGGCAATGGCGCCAATACATGGCGACTGCCGAATAATACAGCTACACAAATGTATCCGCCTGCCGCGCTGACCACTGACCGAGTACTCACCAATGGCGAAATTGCTCAGCTTTGGCCAATGGGTTACCCGCGCGATATCTGCCACGCAGTCAGCATTACCGGGGTTTGCTCGCAAGGACGTATTGGCGACGGTGATTGGGATCGCAATGCATATTTCCGATCCAACAGCGCCGCCTATCCTACAGTTCCATCAACGAGTGATTTGGTGAACTGGTTTGGTCGTTCTGATCCATCCCGCTATGACGTGTATCGTTGGGAAATCGAAAATGCGGCCACTCGATTGGTGAACCAATCGATCCCAGGACTGAATGGTAACAATGCCCGATCTTCAAGGCCCAGACCAGTAAATCGTACTGGAATAACACCAAGCGAAACGACCGTAGATCGGCGTCGCCTCTCAGTTGCAGTAATCAATTGTGAAGCCGAAGAGGTCGCCGCAAACAGCTCAGAAGTGACAGTCCGTAAATGGATTGATGTTTTTCTCGTTGAGCCGACTATTCCCCGTCCACGCACCGAAAATAGCGATATTTACGTCGAAATAATTGGGGAAACTGAAGCAGCAGGTGGCGGCGGAACTGCAGGCCAGGTCGTGCGCCGCGACGTCCCCTACATCATCCGGTAAGCGCGATGCGGGTACGGCAATTCCTTCGCGATACAAAGGGCGCTTCCGCTGCAGAGATGGCGCTGGTGCTTCCTTTGCTGCTGGTGCTGATGTTCGGGCCGTTTGAACTCGCGCATTATTTCTGGACAGAGCATAAGGTGGTCAAAGGTGTGCGCGATGGTGCGCGCTATGCCTCACGGCTTGGCTTCACCAACTACACATGCAGCGATCTGACCAATGCCACGCTCAAGACTCAGGTGCAGGAAATCACCCGCACAGGCCAGGTATCGGGCGGCGTTACCGTTGTTCCCGGTTGGGTAAATGACGACGTCACTGTCGCCGTCGACTGCCCGGACGCCGCGCTAGACGCTTCCGGCGACACCGCAGTGCAGACCGGAATTTACACCGGCATGGACAACGCCCCCATCGTCACAGTCTCCACCACCGTAACATATACCTCGTTATTTCAAACACTTGGTTTTGATGCCACAGACCTAACTGTCTCTGCCTCCTCCCAATCAGCGGTGATGGGCATATGAATATTATGCGCAACTTTTGGAAAGACACCGTCGCCGGCCCTGCCGCTGAATTCGCACTGGTTTTGCCAATCGTGCTGCTTTTCCTTTTCGGCATCATCGATGTCGGCCGTTACATGTGGGAAGTAAACCGCGCCGAGAAAGCGACCCAAACCGGAGCTCGTTGGGCAGTTGCGACCGACGTCATCGCGCAAGACCTTGTTAATTATAGTTTCGCTGTCGACGGCGGTATTTTACAGGGTGAACCGGTTCCTGAAACCGCATTCCCAGGCGTTATCTGCACTGACTCGGGTGATTGCCAATGCGCTGATGGTGGCACGTGCGACTTCGGCTTAACACGAAATGCCGATGCTTTCGATGCGCTGGTCGATCGCATGGACGATATCAAGCCCGATATCGACGGCGATAAAGTCACAGTCAACTATGCGTATTCCGGCTTGGGTTTCGCAGGCGATCCCAACGGAATGGATGTTGCACCACAGGTTACCGTGTCGGTCTCCAATCTCGAATTTACCCCATTAATCGGGGCGATGTTCGACATATCCTTCAATCTCCCTGACCTTAGCTACTCCCTAACAATGGAAGATGGCGCTGGCGACTGGTCAAACTAGGAAAAACCAAAAAATGGGCGTTTCTGAATATATCACTTTTACCTCGGAGGAATGGGTTTTGGACCTTAAGTCGCGTTCCGTATTGCTGGTCCTTTCCGAAGCCGAGATGACGAGCGCCCAGTTTGACGATGTCGCTATCGGTCAGGCTCAGGTGCTGATTTCCACGCTGGCACCCGATGCGCGGGTGGATGCGGTGCAGTTGGATGCGGCCTGCCTGCTCATCCTCGAAATTCGACCCGACCTGCCAAAATCGCTCGACCGGCTGAAGCAAATCCGGGCTTCGCACCCTGACCTGCCGATCATTGCCGCGATCCGCGATGCCAATTTGACTTTGGTGCGCGCGCTGCTGAAACAAGGCGTCCGCGATGTCGTAGCTCTCCCCCTCGCGCAGTCGGATCTAGCTGCGATCATTGCAGAAGTGTGTTCCGAACTCGACGCAGCTAAAGCCGCAGAAGTCGAACAGGGCCAACTGATCTCTGTTCTCAAAAGCATCGGCGGCGTTGGCGCGACGACGGTTGCGACACACCTTGCCGGCGAGTTGGCAGCAAACAATCGTGGCAAAGGCGTTTGCCTCATCGATCTGGACCTGCAATTTGGTAATGCCGGGGCGTATCTGGGCCTTTCGTCCCAACTTTCGATCGCCGATCTTATCGCGGCTGGCTCACGTATCGACCGCGAACTGCTGCGTTCCGTGGTATCGAAGGCAGACAGCGGATTGAATGTCATCGCCGCGCCGATGGATATCATGCCACTCGAATCCGCAAATGCGGAGCAGATGCTGCGCATTATCGAGTTGGCGCGTGAAGAATATGACCATGTCATCCTCGACCTGCCAACCAACTGGACCAACTGGTCGCTCTCGCTGGTTGCGCTTTCTGATGTTGTGTTCCTCGTTGCAGAGCTTTCGGTCGCAAGCCTTCGCCAAGCCAAGCGGCAACTGCAATTGCTGGCGAACCAGGATATCGTTGGAGCAAATATCCACGTGATCGCCAATCGCGTTGAGAAAAAGATGTTCCGCACCATCAACCTGGATGATGCCGCGCAGGCGCTTGGCCATTCGATCGAATTCAGCATCCACAATGATTATCCGCTGGTACGCGCCGCGCATGATCAGGGCGTGCTGATCAACGCCATCCGCGCGCGCAGCAAGATCAGCGCCGATATCGCGTCGATGCTGCCGCTTTTGACCGCAGAGGCGGACGACTGATATGTGGCAAATCAAGAAAGCCGACGTCCTCGATAGCAGCGGTTCCACCGATGTGGTTAAAAAGGCGGCTGAGGTTTATGCTGCAGACACGGACTATATCGACCTAAAGGTTGAACTTCATCGACGTTTGCTTGATCTCATCAACCTCTCCGCGCTTGAAAAAATGTCGCGGCAGCAGATTGAAACCGAAATTGGTGAGCTGGTGCATGAGCAGTTGGCGCAACAAAAGCATGCGCTAAACCACGAAGAGCGCAAGCAGCTCGTTTCGGATATTTTGGATGAACTGCTCGGCCTTGGGCCGCTAGAGCCGCTGCTCGAAGACAACACCATAACCGACATCCTCGTCAACGGGCCCGAAGTGGTATTCGTCGAACGTAAGGGTGTGCTTGAGCGTGTCGAGACACGTTTCAAAGATGAACGCCACTTGCTGCGCATCATCCAGAAAATCGTCAGCGCGGTTGGACGCCGCGTCGATGAATCCTCCCCCTTTGTGGATGCTCGACTGCCCGATGGTTCGCGCGTCAATGCGATCGTGCCCCCGCTGGCTGTCGACGGTTCACTTCTTTCGATCCGCAAATTCGCGAAAATTCCCATCAATATGGAGAAATTGAGCGAGCTGGGCAGTGTGCCAACGCAGATTGCAGAGGTGTTGAAGGGTGTCGTCCGGGCACGGCGCAATGTCCTGATTTCAGGCGGCACGGGTTCGGGTAAGACAACTTTGCTCAACGCCATGTCGGCTTTCATCGATGAACGCGAACGCATCGTGACTATTGAGGACTCGGCTGAACTTCAGCTCCAACAAAGCCATGTGGCGCGCCTCGAAACGCGCCCGCCCAACATTGAGGGCAAAGGCGAGGTCAACCAGCGCGATCTTGTGAAAAACGCGCTACGCATGCGCCCCGACCGTATCATCCTAGGCGAAGTCCGTTCGGGCGAAGCGTTCGACATGTTGCAAGCCATGAACACCGGCCATGACGGATCGATGACCACCGTACACGCCAACACCCCGCGTGATGCCTTGTCGCGTATCGAACAGATGATCGGGATGAGCGGGATCGACATTTCCCCGCGCTCTGCGCGCGCGCAAATTGCCTCGGCATTGAACGTGGTCATCCAGATCGGACGCCTGTCAGATGGTCGCCGCCGCCTTTTGAGCCTCTCCGAAATTGTCGGCATGGAAGGCGAAACCATCACCATGCAGGAAATTTTCCGTTTCCGCATGATGGGACGCGACGAGAACAATATGGTCATCGGTCATTTCGAAGCGACTGGCATCCGGCCCAAGCTGCTCGAAGACCTGTCCGCACATGGCGTGTCGCTAAACGCGGATCTGTTCCGCCCTGATAAGAGGATCGATTGATGGATCCCGTCATCCTCAGGGTTTTGGCGCTGATCGTCATCTTTGCTTCAGTCTTTCTGGTTTCGGAAAGGCTGATCGCGACAATCCAGCAGCGGCAAAGAGGCAGTCGCGCGGTCAACAAACGCCTGAAAATGATCGAGGGTGGGCTGGACCGCGAAATTGTGACGTCACGCCTGCGCAAATCAGCCCCTGGCACCTTCGCCAACATGTCCGGATTCATCGGAAAATTGGGTCGTTCGGTGGAACGCACGGTGATTGCGTCAAGCATTCCACTCGCGCCCAACCAGATCATGCTTGGAATGGCCATCGCCTCCACAGCGGTAGTCGGCCTTATCTTGCTCGGTGCTGGCTTGTCGGGCTTTTCGATCGGTATCGGGGTCATCCAACTCGCCATAGCCCTGGGCCTCTGCTTTGGTACCGGAATTCCGATGATCGTACTCTCGAACATGGCATCGAAACGTAAAAAGCGTATGCAGGAACAGTTCCCTGTCGCGCTCGACATATTCGTCCGCGGTTTGCGATCCGGCCACCCGATTGCCTCGGCTCTAGATTTGCTGACCAAGGAAATGGAAGACCCGTTGGGAACCGAATTCGGCCTTGTGGTCGACGAGGTATCTTATGGCGCAGACCTTCGCGATGCCTTGCAAAACATGGCAGATCGCTGGGGCATCGACGATATCCAGATGTTTGTTGTTTCGCTTTCCGTGCAGAATGAAACGGGTGGTAACCTGGCGGAAATCCTCGCCAACCTGTCTACGGTGATCCGTGAGCGGCACAGCATGTATATGAAGGTGAGAGCCTTGAGTTCAGAAGGCAGGATGACCGCGCTGATTTTGACAGCATTGCCTATTTTGGCATTCAGCGCCCTCTTCCTGTCCAACCCAGCATTTTATCTTGACGTAGCGCAGGATCCGATTTTCCCGGTCGGCTTTATCGGGCTGATAGTGCTTTATGCGGTCGGTTTCATCACGATCCGACGCATGATTGATTTGAAGGTCTGAAATGCTCGAAAATTTTGCCCTTTCCATGACTATGCGCATCACCTTGCTGGTGCTGATTTTCCTGCTGGTGGTGGTCAGCGTACTGCTGATTTCAAACTTCGTTGCCAATCGCTCCGCGGTTCGCGGGCGGTTGGAAGAATTGGGCACACCGGTGAACGGCATCCAAGGAGCCAGCTTGCGACGCGACAGGATTTCGGAAGGCTGGGCCAAGCTGACTGATCGCATCGAACGCGCAGGAATTTCGCTCGTTGACACCCAAGGTGACAAACTTCGCGCGAGGCTGATTGCAGCTGGCTACACTTCGCCTGCGGCTCCCAAATTGTTCACGCTTATTCGGATGATAACCCTATTCCTCTTACCGGGAACGCTACTGCTCGCCGCCGTTTTTGGTGGTTCGGAAATTTCCCCGATGAAGCTTTATATATTCGGGGTTTTGCTAGCGATTCTAGGCCTTTACCTGCCAAACCTATTTATTTCTGCTAAAGCAGATCGCCGACGCGAAGAAATCATCAATGGCTTTCCCGATGCCCTCGACCTGATGCTCGTCTGCGTCGAAGCGGGTCTCGGCATGGAAGCAGCATTCGACCGTGTCGGACGCGAGATGCTGAATTCGCATCCCTTGCTTTCAGAACTACTATCAATGGTAACTTTGGAATTGCGTGCTGGTGCAACCCGCGAACAAGCCTTGCGTAAAATGGCCGACAGGTCGCAGGTCGACGAAATCCGTTCATTTGCTACGTTGTTGATCCAATCGGACAAGCTCGGTTCGAGCGTGGGCGACACGCTGCGTGTTTATTCCAATGAAATGCGGGAAAAACGCAGGTTGCGGGCCGAAGAAAAGGCGCACCGCCTGCCCGTGTTGCTCTCGGTTCCGCTGGTCGCATGCATGCTTCCAGTGATGATCGGGGTGTTGATGTTGCCTGCAGTAATACGTGTAATCCGGCAGGTTGCGCCGGCATTGGCGGGGGGATGAACATGAATCGATACCAGGTCCGGATCATTTGCACCGCTGCGACGATCACTTTTCTCGGAGGGTGTTCGGCTTTCCAGCCACCGGCCAAGCTTGAGATACGCGCGGTTGAATCGGTCGAACGTTCGGCAAAACAGGATGCGTTGGCTGAAGGGCGCGCCCTCCTCAACCTAGGGCAGAATGCGAATGCAATTTCGGCATTTCGCGAAGCGCTGCGCGAGCAACCGGATAGTGGCGATGCTTATAACGGTCTTGCGGTTGCCTATGACCGGATTGGCAGGAAAGACCTTGCGCAACGCTATTTTGAACTGGCGCTCTCTTTTGATCCGGAGAACCCAAAGTACCGTGCAAACCTGGCGCGGTTGTTCAACCGCAACGGACAACCGAAACTCGCCGCTGCATTGGTCGATCCGGTCCAGGATGCCGAACTGCCTGCCCCCAAGGCAGATATCGAATTTGTAACGGCGCTTGGCGACCAACCGCCGCAGGAGACCGCTCCGGCAATCGCAATAGAGGCGCCTGCCTTGGTCGCTCTGGCCGTAGACGGCCCCATTGCAGCGGCGGTTGCGGCGCAACCAACTCTTGGCAACTCGCCGTCACCCGAATCGAGACTGTCCAGTCCCGTCATTCAGGCCGTCTACAGGCCGCATGCGACGATGGCGATCCGGCCAGCGGCAATCCAGCCGCGCCAATTGCCAAAGCCGTCAGCCCCGGCATATCCAGATCGCCCAAGCGACCGGCAACCATTTGATGTGCCGCGTCAAGTTGCTGCACCAATGCAACGTGAAGGTATCCGGCTGGAACGTGTATCACTGGGCGAGGTCCGTTTGGTCACTCGGCCTTCAACACCAGTCGCGGTGGCGCAAAAGCCCGATTTTGACAGCTTCGGCGTGCGCCTAGCGAATTGGCTTCCAGAAGCCATTGCTATCGAACAGGCTGGTCAACCCGTCCGCATCGCCTCTAGTGCCACATTGAAGGATGCAGTGGCCAGGGCACAGATCGAAGCAACGGTTGAAGAGGTAAATAAGGAGGCAGAAATAGCGAACGAGAAAGAAGCGTTCACTTACGCCTTCTTTGCTGGCGACGATCTCGAAAAGGTCTCGCTGACGTTCCTGTGAGTTTCACCTTGTTACGCAATTTGAGCCTGTTGTTGCTGGCGATTACACCAGCACCTGCTTTTGCAGACGGTTCAACTGCGTCTGAAACCGATACAGAAATTGCTTTTGAACAGATAGAGCTTGCGATCGCGGCGGGCCGCCTCGTTCAGGCTGGCTCGATGTTGAATGGCATCCAGACCGGCTTGTCAGACAAGCAGATCGAACGCCACGCTCTCCTGTCGGCAGAGCTCAACATGGCCGTGGGAGATCCTGTGGCAGCGGCCAAGGCTCTCGCACCATTATCTGCTGATACAGCAGAGCCGTGTCGCTATGGCGCGGTCGCGGGGTGGCTTGCCTATCAATCGGGCGATTGGAACCGGGCAATTGCAATGCTGGCCAAATCGGTTGAAACTTGCGCCGCAGATCCAGGCCGCTGGAACCTCCTTGGTCTTGCGTTGATGCGCAAAAATGAACTGCCTGCGGCGCTGGAAGCATTTGATCGTGCCCTCATTCTTGCACCTGCGCATGCCGCATTGCTGAACAATCGTGCGCTGGTTCATGCCTATAGCGGCCAAACCGAAGCTGCCATTGCAGGGCTAGAGCGCGCCGCACAGCTGGAGCCTGCCAATGGCGGAATAATCGCCAACCTGGCGGTGCTCAAGGCGAACGTCGGCATGACGCCGGACGTTGATGGCGCGCAAAGTCCGCAAGTCCAGGCCATGATATTGGAAAAGGCGGGGCAAGGTGCATTGGCGGCAGATCGTGTGGAGGCGGCGCGATCCTATTTTACCGAGGCATTGCTGCGCAGCGAACGATTTGACCAGAATTTGTGGGCCAGCGCGACCAGCGCGCAATCAGCAGTTGAACAGGGACCAATAGATGCAAGCCATAATTGAAAACGGCATTTTGGCCGCCGCAGCATTTGTGCTGCTCGGCGCCGCCTATTCGGACCTGAAGCAGCTTCGCATACCCAATATGATGCCGGCGTTGCTGATTGTATTATATGCGACCTACGCCTTGGTAGATGGGGCACAGCATTTTTCATGGTGGCACATCGCCCATTTTGCAGTCGCACTGCTGGTCGGGATGGGGTTGTTTGCAGCCAAATGGTTCGGGGGCGGAGACGCGAAACTCTACGCCGCCGCAGCCTTGTGGTTTCCATTACAGCTCGGACATTTGCTGTTATTCTATGTCGGCATTGCAGGGGCAGTGCTTGCGATCTTGTTCATACTGACGCGCCGCTTCACGCGGACGCCCGATGGAAAGAAGCGCACTGACAGGCGCATTCCTTATGGTGTGGCCATAGCAGTTGGAGCAATCGCCTTCTGGCTGCTGCAGCCATCGAGCGAGCCGAAGAGGATCATTGTAGACGATCTGGACAATAGCGGACTGCCCACGCTCTGATGCTGCCAGTGGCGCGGCTCACTCTGCTTTCAGGCTGATCCACAACGCGGTTTCTGCGTTCATCCTGGGCAAGGGCAAGCCCGATCTGGCGATCCATCCCCCTTGCATCGACGTTCCAGGCTGTCCGTTGATGTCTATCCGGTAATTCCGGTCGCGATGCACCATCGGCAAGCGCAACGGTGGCGGGAAACGGAAACTCGGCGCGGAGACGCGCAGCACTTGCACCATCAAGTCGGCAGGATCGCCGAATGCCGTCCATGAAACGCCATCTGCTGCATCACCTGTCCAGCATCGGCCTTGGTGGATAAGGTCGCGGCTCTGCTTGTAGTCCGCAATGCTCTGTGCGAGCCGCGCCTTGTCCTTGTCTGAAATCTTGCGCAGGTCGAATTCGATACCGAAATGCCCTGTCCGTGCCACGGCGCTACGAAACGCCATCGATTGGCGACGGCCTGTGCCATGTGCCGGGGATGCCCCAACGTGCGAACCCATAAGTTCGGGTGGCATGAACTGCAGAAAGCCGCGCTGGATCGAAACACGCGAGACGGCATCGATATTGTCACTGGTCCAGAAACGGTGCGTGAAGCGCGAGATGCCAGCATCAATCCGCCCGCCACCGCCCGCGCAGGCCTCAATCTCCACATCCGGAAAGGCCTCTCTGAAGCGCTGGAACAGGGCATAGGCCCCCAATGTCTGTTCACGATAGCCGGTATGATTGCCCGCATGGGTCAAATCGCGGTTATGATCCCATTTGAGATAGGAAATTGGCAGCGTTTCAAGCAGCTGCGCAATCTGGCCATACAAATAATCGCGGACTTCTTCCTTCCGCATATCGAGCACCAACTGGTTGCGCGCCGTCAGCAAAGGCCGGCCGGATATTTGCAGAACCCAGTCAGGATGCGCACGAAACAGGTCGCTATCAGGATTGACCATTTCAAGTTCAACCCACAAACCGAATTCCATGCCGAGGCCTGTCACATGCGTTGCAAGCGGTGCCAAGCCATCCGGATATTTCTGCTGGTCGGGCCACCAATCGCCCAATGAACTGGTGTCGTCATTGCGACCATGGAACCAGCCATCGTCCAGAACGAAGCGCTCTACACCGATCTCGGCAGCGGCATCTGCCAGTTGCTTCAGCGCGTCCAGATCATGATCAAAATAGAAGCCTTCCCAGGTGTTCAGGTGCACGGGGCGTGGCTTCATCGCGCCACCCGGCCACTGGACGCCTTTGCGTATCTCGCGATGGAACGCCCAAGCCACGCCGTCGGCACCTTCAGCACTGCAGGTGGCAAGCATATCGGGTGTATCTATGCTTTCACCCGCATCCAGCCGCACCTCACCAGGCGCAAGCCATTCCCCGAATTGCCAGTGCCAACGGCCATCATCGATCCACTCGATTTGCTGGAAATGGTTTCCTGACCAGGCGAGCTGCGCACCAAAAGCAACGCCGTCGCTGCACGTGACAACGGCACCGGGGAAACAGTCATGCGATGTCAGCCCACGCCGATTTTCCCGCCGCCACAAGGATCGCGACAGCACATCGTCGATCGGAACAAATTCACCATTGTGCCGTCCCCCGAACGAACGGACCGAAAGTGCATTGTCTGGCAAGGGGATGTTTCCGGCGGCGAGAGACTGGATATCCAGCGGCGTTTCGCCATCGTTACGCAGCTTCGTCGACAAGCGAAGCACGTCTGTTTCCGGATCGAGGGTTGCTTGGATGGCTATAAACAGCCGCGCGACATCATCGTTAAGATGGAAGATGACACCATGCTCGACGGATTCAACTTCGCATCGCGTGATCGCATGCGCCCAATCCGCGCCATCTCGATGGGCGAGCAAGGCCGTCTGCCCGAACCAACCCATCCCCAATCCCGGGAAGATCGATAGCGGCTGGTCAAAATGGAGCGAGAAAGTCGGTTCGGTTCGCGTTTCACGCAACTGTTCTGGAGGCAGCACTCCATCCGACAAACGCGGCCCCCAATAGTGCCATAAGGGCGCTTCACTGTCACTCGTTTCCCAAATTGCGGTGCAGCCCGCACTGTCCAATCGGATGAAGGTGCTCATGAACTACAGTCATGAGCGGCAAACGGTAAATCCGCAAGCCTAGCCGACCGAGCCGATGATTCATTCGAACGCAATACCGCACGCAGTCGCTTCCCGGCGTTCGGCGGATGCAAAAAACAGTTCCGCCTCAGCGCGGATAATCTGAATTTCTGGCTTAAGGGAAAGTGGTGCCTCGGGGCGGATTCGAACCACCGACACGCGGATTTTCAATCCGCTGCTCTACCAACTGAGCTACCGAGGCATATGCAGTGAATCCATCGGTTCACCGCGCTTTGGAGCGCCGCCTATAGGCAGGGCAAAGGGCCCTTGTCCAGCCCCAAATTCAAACCTCTTCCGGGAAATCCGGGTCGGCGGGTGGTCCCTTTAAGCGATATCCTTCGCCGAGCCATTGCAGCAGGTCGCGATCCTTGCATCCCTTGCTGCAAAAGGGCTTATGCTCAGGGCTTTCAGGCTTGCCGCACAGCGGGCATTTGGCGGTCTTAGGTTTGGCTGACATGGACATGGCCATAGCCCGGGACCGATGAGTCGGGAACCAGCTCTATTTCCGTCCCAAGAGTTTTGCGCAGTTTTTCGATTTCGGTTGGCCAGGCTTGCAGCTTCTCGATCACCGCTGGCGACGAAACCATGCGTCGTTTCCCATGCCCATGCGATCGCGTTGCAGCACGCAGCAGCGCCACCGCCCTACTCTCTACCGACAGGCGACCGGGCGTGATGCCGCACAGGATTTCGAGGACCGATGCGCCGCTCCGCGGGCGTATGATTTGCACAAAGCCGAAACCGTTGGCAGCAGTGCGTTCGTGCGGCCCCAGATGCACGCAAGCGGTTGCGAGAGCAGAATCGAGATTCTGGCGCGCCGCGCGATCAGGCATAGCCAGGAAATCGATGCCCACCTGCCCGCCAATGTCCAGCAAGCGCAGCAGCCGAGGAATTTCGCGAGCCGCCGCGAGATTGAGCGCAACCGGATCGCCGCTGCCATCGATATCGATCATGGTCATCGCACGTGTCCGCTCGATTGAAACGACACCGCCGTCGATCGCAAATTCACCGCTCACAGCGCTTTCGACAAGGCTGTCGAGATCGGCCTGTTCGATACGTTCGGGGTCGATTGAAATGCGCAGGCCTTCATCCGCAATATCGGAACGCAGGTCCCGGGCCACATTGGCGTTAGCGCACACGACTTCGTCAACCGATTCCAGCATCCGCGCCACGAACAATTTTCGCGGTTCCTGCCCTGGATGCATGCCCACCGTCGATTGCGCCGAAACGTCGGGTGCCGTTCGCACCAAGGGCAACTTCCAACGCCCGGGCTCCGGAATTGCCGAGCGGACCAGCTCGACCGCCAGCAAATGCCCTTCTGGCTTATCGGGGGCATTTTCCAGTTGGGCTTCGATCAAACCGCCCAGATCGACAATCGCCTTGCCACCGCCCAGCCGCTGCTTGATCCGGGCAGTGTAGATTGTCGTCGGCACCAATGAAGAGGCTTGCGGCCTGAAGATCCGCAGCTCGACCAGTTTTCCATCTTCCAGCAAGCCTGCCCGCACTTCGCCGGGGCATTCATCCCATAAAAGGGTTTTTTTCATTCGACTGGATAACCCGAAGCCCGCAGCAACGCGCGGGTTTCATATAATGGCAGGCCAACCACGCCCGAATGGCTGCCCGCCATCCAGTCGATCAAAGCCTCTGCCCTGCCCTGAATGGCATATCCGCCTGCCTTGCCGAGGCCTTCACCGCTGGTGATATATGCTTCGATTTCGGCAGGGCTCAACCGCTTGAAGCGCACAATGCTATCACTGATGCGGCTTCGCGCACGCCCATTTGCGTCTATCACGCACACCGCGCTCCAGACATGATGGCGGCGTCCGCTCAGCAGCTCAAGGAAGCCGCGTTGCATGTCTGGGTCGGCCGCTTGCGGCAAAATCCGCCTGCCCACTGCGACGGTGGTGTCGCCTGCAACGATGATTTCGTCTGCTTCACGCGCAACGGCATGCGCCTTTTCCACCGCCATGCGCAGCGCGTACACCCGCGCGATTTCGCCCTTGCGCGGGCTTTCATCAATATCAGGGGATGCAATGCGATCAGGCACCACCCCGATACGCGCAAGAAGATCGCGACGGCGAGGTGAAGAAGAAGCAAGAACAAGCCGCAAGGGCGGCCGCCTTATTTGAAGCGATACGTGATCCGGCCTTTGGTCAGATCATAAGGGGTCATCTCACACAACACCTCGTCACCGACGAGGACGCGGATGCGGTTCTTGCGCATCTTGCCGGCTGTGTGGCCGAGTATTTCATGGCCGTTTTCGAGTTCAACGCGGAACATCGCGTTGGGCAGCAACTCGCGCACGGTTCCGCGCATTTCGATAAGTTCTTCTTTTGCCATTCGGCCCCTGTGTCATGCAGTTGGTTGGGTTGCGAGCGCCCTTAGGCCTTTTGTCACAAAAAGGGAAGAGCATGCAGTGAGACGTCGTTTGTCGAAGATTACAGGCTTTTTGCCCGATAGCTGCGACAAATTATGACATGTTAAGGCTGTGCCTGCGACAGGCGATTGCGATAAAGGCGCCGCAACAAAAACATAACGGAACCAGTCAAATGCCCTCTCCCCGCATTTCATTTTTTTCTGCCAGCCTTGTTGCCTTGAGCATCACCGCCCCGATTCCGGCAATCGCCGCCAATGAAGCCGGTGCTGGCGAAGGCCAGGGGCAAGCAGTTGCACCAGAAGCGGAAGTTGTCGATGACGTCGCGGCCACACCCGATATCATCGTCACGGCCACGCGCCTTCCCGGATCTATCGACACCGATGCACCGCCGATCGATGAACTGTCCGAAAATGACATTGCGGCGATCGGCGCATCGTCGATCAACGATCTATTGGCTGCGGTTGCGCCGCAGGCCGGATCAGGCCGAGGACGGGGTGGCGGTGGACCTCCGGTGATCCTATTGAACGGCCAGCGTGTATCCAGTTTCCGCGAGCTGCGCGACCTCCCCCCCGAAGCGATCCGCCAGGTGCAGATTTTCCCTGAGGAAGTGGCGCTGAAATACGGCTTCCGCCCGGATCAACGCGTCGTCAACTTCATCCTAAAGCCCGATTTCGCCTCGTTCAACGTCGAGCATGATTTCGAAATGCCGGAAAAGGGCGGTTTCACCACCAAGGAATTTGAAGCTACCTTCACCCGCATCGGAACCAACAACCGGCTCAATATCGATACCGAGTTTGAAAGCAGCAGCCGGATCACTGAAGACGAACGCGCAATCCTGCCGAGCAATGCAGCTGCACCATTTGCCTTGGCCGGTAATGTCACCGGAGTTGGTGCAAGCGGAGAGATCGACCCGGCGCTGAGCGCGCTTGCCGACCGCACCGTCACGATTGCCGCCGTACCAGCCAATCCGACGCTGGCTGGCTTTGCCTCCAACGCCAACAATGCTGCCCCCGGCGATATCGGCGCGTTCCGCACGTTGCAGCCAAGCTCACAGCGTTTTTCGACCAACGCGACATGGAGCAAGGTACTGGGTCCGCAAACCAACCTCTCCATCAATGGCAGGTTCGAGGTGGAAGACCGTAAAAGCCTGCTCGGGCTGCCTTTCGCCAGCATCCTGGTTCCGGATTCGAACCCCTTTTCACCCTTTGCAACCGACGTCGTGCTCAACCGCTATTTTGGCAATCCACATCCGTTGACGCGCGACGTATCGACCAAGACGGCGCAGGGCGGCCTTTCGTTCAACACCTTGCTGGGCGACTGGCGACTGGCGCTGACCGGCGACTATACGCTGGTCGATACCGAAACCGTCACCCAGACCAACGGCGATTACACCGAATTGCGTGCCGGAATATCAGCGGGAACGATCAACCCCTTCGCACCCGATCTGGGTAGCAACCTGCTGTTTGTCGCACCCGACACAGCGGACAGCCAAACTGGCACAATGTCGCTTCGCAGCACCCTTTCCGGCACCCTGTTTGAACTTCCATCGGGCGAAGTGCAGGTCACCATACGTAATGGTTTCGATCGCCAGACAATTGACAGCAGCACCTATCGCCGCGGCATTGTTTCTGCAGTCGCGCTTGATCGCGATAACATCAACAGCGCGGTCAATATCGAAGTGCCGATCGTGGAACGCGGCGTTGGCGCACTGGGCGGGATTGGCGACTTCTCGGTCAACGGAAATATGGGTTTCTCCGACCTCTCCGATTTCGGTACGCTGATCGAATATGGCGCGGGCCTGCGCTGGTCACCCATCGAAGGTCTTTCGCTCTCCGCGTCGATTATCGGAGACGAAAATGCCCCCGGTCTTGGCCAGTTAGGAAACCCAACAATCGTCACCCCCAATGTGGCCTATTATGATTTTGTGCGCGGTGAGAGCCGCTTCATCGATCTGGTCACGGGCGGCAATCCTGCCTTGGTGGCGGAAAGCCGGAAAGATTTGAAAATCGGTCTCGATTGGGCACCCAAATTCCTCGAAGGCTTCAGTCTTCAGGTCGAGTATTTCAAGAACAAGAGCGAGGATACGACGGCCTCCTTCCCCTTGTTGACGCCCGAAATCGAAGCAGCATTTCCCGGCCGCGTAACGCGCGATAGCAATGGCCAGCTGGTCCGCCTTGATCAACGCCCGGTAAACTTCGCCGAGGAGCGTTCGCAGCGCATCCGCTGGGGTTTCAACATGTCGGGCCCCATCGGTAGCCAGCCGCAGCGTGGACCAGGCGCCGGGCGCCCCGGCGGCGGGCGCGGACCCGGCGCAGGTGGCCCGGGCGGCGGACGTGGCCCCATGGGCATGATGCCTGGCGGTGGGCCGCCGAGCCGGTGGCAAATTGCGCTGTACCACACCTATCGCTTGCAGGATGAGATACTGATCGCTCCGGGCGTGCCCGTACTCGACTTGCTCGATGGCTCCGCGACCAGCAGTCTTGGTGGATCGCCGCGTCACGAACTGTCACTCAATGGCGGCGTGTTCCACAAGGGCATGGGCCTGCGCTTTGAGGGTAGCTATCGCGGGGCGACGCGCGCCGACGGCACTGGCCTTCCCGGCAGCAGCGACCTTTTCTTCAGTGACCAGTTCAGCCTCAACAGCTTCCTGTTCATCAGCCTCGACCAGCGCGGCGATTTGACCAAGAAGGTTCCCTTCCTCAAAGGCAGCCGTGTTGCGTTCCGCGTCCAGAATGTGCTCAACGATTATATCAAGGTGCGCGACAGCAATGGCGATACACCTCTGAGCTATCAGCGCGGTTTCCTTGATCCGCAGGGCCGGGTATTCGAATTGAGCTTCCGCAAGCGGTTCTAGCCAGCGCGGCGCAGCTTTCGGATGACCCGCCAGGCAAAGGCTTTGGCCTTGTTCTGAGCCGGGTACCGTCCGGGAGCGCGCGGGCGCAGGCCAGACTTGCGTAACACGCTGTTGAATGCACGCGCGTCCGCCTCTGCATAGCTCCAATCACTGCGCCAGGTGATCGACAGCGAAATCGAAGGATCGGGCCCGACCTTCACATGGTGTGGTGCCATGACCGGGACGAACACGGCTTGTCCGGGCTCCAACGTCCAATCAGTGGCGCCGCAAGCAAGCTCCTCACGCCAAACTAGGTTGCGATGCCCGCCGGTGTGATAGGCTTCGTGCGTTTCGTCGGACGCATAAGCGGGATCGCCCGCAGGAAATTGCGTCATCGTCTTGCTGCCCTTCAGTTGCAGCAGGATGTTGTGCTCGGGATCGAAATGATAGGGCGTGACTGCATCGGGCGATGAAACGAAGATAAAGCCTTGCGGCATCAGCATCGCGCCTGTCCTGCTTTCGATGATGGGCTTGAGCTCACCCAGCAAATCCAGCAGCAGCGTGCGGTATTCGGGCACTTGTTCGATGTTCTTGAGAACGGCCCAGCTGCGGCAAACATCCAACGTGCGGATCGTGTCCCCGATCGACAGGCCATTGGCGATATCCGAATTTGGATCAACACCGGTCGGCAAATCGCCCTTGTTATACTCGACCGATGTCGCGGGCAGGCTTTCGCCAAGCTGTGCCAACGCGTCGAGCGTCAGCAAGGGATGGTCGCGCAGATTGTGCCGCAACCGATGCGGGGTTTCGGGATAGTTTTGCGCAAAAACTGCCCGCGTATCTTCATCGAAAATCTGGGTCATCCTGATTTCCCATTGTTTTGGTTTGTATTTCTCTTGGTCACTCGGCGCAGGCGCCCTTTGGCCTGTTCGGCCGCCAGCAGGGCGGTGAAGGCAGCACGCTTGATAGGTCCACCAATTGCGATCGAATAGCGCCCTATGCTGCGGCGGCCCGACCAGATGCTGTCAATCATCGGATGGTTCTGCGCGGCACAACTGTCACACCAGGCAATGTCTTCACGCTCCAAAAGAGCAAGATTGTGGATCTGCAACAACACGCCAGGCGAAAAACGCGCATAGTCTTCGTCAAAAGCCGTCTTGAAGGAGAAAGCGCCAGGCGGTGTGATGAAATTGACCAGCATCGCAATGGCGCGCCCATCAAGGCGCAGCGCAAGCAATTCGAGTTTACCTTCCTTGGCAGCTCCAAAGAGGGCGTTTCGGAACAGCTCGCGTGTTTCCTTGGCGCAGTCGAGCGCAGAGCCATTGGATCCCTTCCAGCCGCGCCGTTCAAGCGCGAGGAATTCCTCAATCCAATCGGCAAGTCCGGCATCCCCAAAACTGCGTTCAAAGCTAATATCACCCAATTCGGAAAGGCGGTTCTGCTGACGGCGCAATTCCTTGCGCTTCTTTCCCCGTACATTGGCTTCGAGATAGGCTTCGGGCGACAGGCCATGTTCCAGCAAAGCGCGTTCTTCGCGCTGGAAAATTGCGAAGCGCCGCCCCTGTGTGTTGCATATCTGCTCCAGCGCGACAGCCACTGGACCATCGAGGCGCATGGCGGTGAGGTGTAGAAAGAATGCACGGTCTCGGCCATTATCCAGCGCCGAAAGCAGGCCGTGCCAGAAATCCCGTTCACGGCCTTTTGCAACCAGAGGCGAGCCTAGGAAGGCATTGTGGTTCACCCAATTTTGCAAATGCGCCAAGGGCAGACCAGCATAGGTATTAGAACGCATTAACGGAATAAGGCCCAGAAGCGATTCCCCTTCCCAACAGGCTGCAATTTGCCGTGTGGAATTGGGCGCAAGCGACTGCACAGCAGCCGCCTGGTACCATGGCTCGGCAAAGGGGTTTGGCTCAATTGCAAGGCTGGCAAGTTCCGACCAGCTTTGCGAAATCACAGGATCGGCGATCGCCTGCTGTATCGTCATGAAGGTGGTGGAACCACGACGAACGCCAAAACCCCCTGCCCCTTCAAGGACAGGATTTATCGGGACATCGACGGTCGATCGTGCCTGTCGCTGGTCTGACAGAGCTGGTTCCACTCGTCATGTATAACAAATAGTCGCAAAAATTGTGCTAACACAAAGTCAGTAATGAACCGGGTCGTTATTTACTCGAAATTGCAACCGGTACTGGTTTGTCCGCATCGCTTTCAACATATGCGGGATTGTGCTTAGCGAGCCATTTTTCGGCCGATTCAAGCCATTCTATCTGGTCGGCTTCGAACGGGAAATTGTGCGTGTTTTCCTTTTGCTCGACATATTCGAAATCGACGCCCTGCTTTTTCCCGGCTGCCTTCAAAGCATTTACTAGCAGTTTGGCTTGGGCAACGGGCACGCGTTGGTCTCGCGCACCATGCACGATCAGAATTGGAGACCATTTGCCCTTCGCATTCCGAGCTGGCGATACATCGGTCAATTCAGCCGCACCTTTGGCGAGATAATTGGAACCGAACGAACCAAGATAGCTGACATCATATTTGCGCATTTCCGGCAGATCGTAAACACCCGCCCCGGCAATGGTACAGCGCCACCTATCGGGATCGCGCTGTGCTGCACGTGCTGACGCATATCCCCCATACGACCAGCCCATCATGCATACGCGCTTAGGATCGACGATCCCTTCATTGGCGAGATGATCGACTGCATCGTTCAGATCGTCCTGCATGCGTAGACCAAAGCCGTTGTCGCGGCCCTTCTTGATCCATTCACGACCATAACCACCCGAACCGCGGTAATTCGGCTGAACCACAACATAGCCCATTTCGGCGATGGCTTGTGCCCACACATCAAAACTCAGCATGTCGCGCGGGCCGAAAGGTCCGCCATGGGTAATCATGACCATCGGCAATTTTTTGGCATTGGGACGGTGGCGTGGCATCGTCAAAAATGCCTCGATTGTTTCACCGTCGCTAGCTTTGTAGCGGATGGTTTTCATCGGATTGAGTTTCATATCCCGCAATGCTGCATAGCGATGCCCCAACAGCTGGAAATCGCCGCTTTGAACATCATAGAGGTAAATCGAGCCAGCCTGGTCAGGACCGCCCAGATTTATCAGCAATTTGGTGTAATCACGGTTCGACGAGAATATCTGAGCATTAGCCTCGCCAAATTCTTCATCGAGGAATTTCTGGATCGTGGCCATGCGCTTGTCGAGCCACTTGGTACGCGGCCTGTCCGAAACATAGTTGATCCCCATCAACCTGTTCCCGTCCTGATTTTCAATCAGGTCACCTACATCATAGCCGGATACTTCGAAAATGGGGCCGCCAACAGGCTCCATGGTTTTCATGTTGAACTTGTAGACCTTGTTGAAGCCGTCTTTGTTGTTGGTTCCCAAAGCCATGTCAGGTTCGTCGAGGAAGATTTGCGGATAGGCTTCAGACAGGGAGAAAGTCCTATCTGCTTCATTATAGACCGTTTCCAGATAACCCTTGTCGCCAGAGCGATACATGATGCGGGTCTTGCCATTATCCCGATCATAGCCAACCGAGGCCCGGACAACGCCTTTGCCGTCCACGATCCAGTTCCCGACCACGGGATTGGGTCGCATTATTACCTTAACCGCGCCATCCCTGACATTCACCGAAACCACTTCCGGCATGAATGCACGCTGGTCATTCTCGAACGACGTCCGTTGCAACAGCAACGTCTCACTATCATGGTTCACATGCAGGATATTGGCACCGCTGACCGATGTATCTTCCCATGCCAGCGGGATCAGCTTTTTCGATTCCAGATCATATGCCACCAAGCGCGTCAGGTCAGCGCGGGTGCCGTAAATGTTTTCGCGTGAAGCATAGGTCATCACGACCGTACGATCGCCTACCCAACGCCATTGGGCCAAGGTGCGATCTCCGACGTCCTTGAATTCTTCAACGCGGGCAAAAAATTCCGGCTTTGAACCGGGCTTGGTCAAATCGATGATACCGAGATAATCGATCCCTTTGTTACCCATTCGGACCGCGATCTTGGTGCCGTCTGGTGACAAGCGGGGTTGCTGCATGAAAGGACGGCGGCCGAACTTTTCCGTTGCAATCCGGCCAGACTTCTCCCCGGTCGCGGCCGCTTTATCCGATTGGGCTGACGCTGCAGTCGCAGGCAATGCTGTTCCCAAGAGCAATGCGGCACCAATCAAAAACGAAGTCCCAGAATTCATCGAAAGCAAGCTCCCCCGTGTTTTTGCAAGAGGCCGCTAGGAATATCAGCGAAAGCCCAAGCTGCAAGTAGCCTTTGAATTGCATCGCAGTTTTTCGCTGCACCGGGTTTCGCCCAAAAGAAAACCCCGCCGGATCGCTCCGGCGGGGTCTTTCTTTTTCGGTTGGATGTCAGATCAGACAGTGCCGTGCGCAAGGGCTGCGAGCAGCAGCAGCGCGACGATATTGGTGATCTTGATCATCGGATTCACGGCGGGGCCGGCTGTATCCTTATAGGGATCGCCAACAGTATCGCCGGTCACGGCAGCCTTGTGGGCTTCGCTGCCCTTGCCGCCATGATTGCCGTCTTCGATATACTTCTTGGCATTGTCCCAAGCACCGCCGCCCGAGGTCATCGAGAGAGCGACGAAGAGACCGCCGACGATCACACCAAGCAGCAGAGCGCCAAGCGCGGCAAAGCCGTTGGCTTGGCCGGCAACGGCAGTGATCACAAAGTACACCGCGATCGGTGCAAGCACCGGCAGCAGCGACGGGATGATCATTTCCTTGATTGCCGCCTTGGTGACGAGGTCGACCGTACGGGCATAGTTCGGACGGCTGGTGCCGGCCATGATGCCCTTGTCGTTCGCAAACTGGTCGCGCACGTCCTTGACGACGTCGCCAGCCGCACGGCCCACCGCGGTCATGCCCATCGCACCGAAAAGGTACGGGAGGAGCGCGCCGAGCAGCAGACCAACGATGACATAGGGGTTTTCAAGGCCGAAATCGACTTCGAGGTTCGGGAAGAACTCGCGAAGGTCGGTGGTGTAAGCCGCGAACAGCACGAGCGCTGCAAGACCAGCCGAACCGATGGCATAACCCTTGGTGACCGCCTTGGTGGTGTTGCCAACAGCGTCGAGAAGGTCGGTCTTTTCACGAACCGAGTCATCAAGACCAGCCATTTCGGCAATACCGCCAGCATTGTCGGTCACCGGACCATAAGCGTCGAGCGCAACCACCATGCCAGCAAGTGCGAGCATTGCGGTAGCGGCGAACGCGATACCGATCAGGCCAGCGAGCTGGAATGCGATGATGATGCCAGCGCAGATGACCAGCGTCGGCAGTGCGGTTGCTTCAAGGCTGATAGCCAGGCCCTGGATCACGTTGGTGCCATGGCCGGTTTCCGAGGCCTTGGCGATCGAACGTACCGGGCGATAGTTGGTGCCCGTGTAATATTCGGTGATCCAGATGATGATGCCGGTGATGGCAAGGCCAAGCAGCGAGCAATAGAACAGCATCCGACCGGTGAAACCGCCCGTGCCGTCTTCGGCAGCGCCGATAACCGCATTCATGTCACCCAATGCATAGCTGGTTGCGAACCAGATCAGCGGGATCGAGGCTACCGCGGTGACGATGAAGCCCTTGTACATCGCGCCCATGACATTGTTCGAACCGCCAAGACGGACGAAATAGGTGCCAAGGATCGAGGTCAGGATGCACGCACCGCCGATCAACAGCGGCAGGCTCATCAACGGCATCAGCAGATCGCCAGCGCCCTTCACGAGGAGCGCGATGAGGACCATGGTGGCACCAACGGTGACGACATAGGTTTCGAAAAGGTCGGCAGCCATGCCAGCGCAGTCGCCGACATTGTCACCAACGTTATCCGCGATAACCGCCGGGTTGCGTGGATCGTCTTCAGGGATGCCCGCTTCGACCTTGCCGACAAGGTCGGCACCGACGTCTGCAGCCTTGGTGAAGATGCCACCGCCGAGACGCGCGAAGATCGAAATCAGCGACGCACCAAATGCCAGCGCAACCAACGCATCGACCACAAGGCGATCATTGGGCGCTTGGCCCTGCACTTCGGTCAACACATAGAAGAACACAGCGATTGCGAGCAGCGCGAGACCAGCGACCAGAAGGCCGGTGATCGCACCCGCGCGGAACGCCATGGTGAGGCCAGCCTGCAAGCCGGTTTGTGCCGCTGCCGCAGTGCGAACGTTGGCGCGAACCGAGATGTTCATCCCGATATAACCCGCAACGCCCGACAGCACGGCGCCGATTACGAAGCCGACGGCCGATGTGACGTTGAGAAACAGCGCAACCAGCACCGCAACGACAACGCCAACCATGGCGATGGTGCGATACTGACGGCCCAGATAGGCCTGCGCGCCTTCCTGGATTGCGCCAGCGATTTCCTGCATTTTCTCATTGCCGGCCGAGGCGCCGAGCACCTGGCGGCTGGTGACGAAGCCGTAAACTACAGCCAAGGCACCGCAAATAATTGCGATTAATGTCAAAGACATGGAGATTCCTTCCCCCTTTATCCCACTTTGTTTTTTGCAAACGCGCCATAGAATGAGGCGCAAGCCGCGTTGCTATGCTGTGCTTTGGGGCCTTAGGCAACCCTTAAAAGCCGCAGGATTCGGCCAATTGATTCAATGATGTTGATAACCGAGCGATGCGGGAAGCGGCAGGCGTTCGCCCTTGTGCGACAGCACAAGCCCCGAACCTTCACTGACAACGCCAACACATGTTGCCGTTACGGAAGGAAGGACGTCTTCCGGCAAGGTGAAGAGCAGCTGGTAATCATCACCCCAAGAGGCAGCTTGCAGCCGACTGTCAACACCATCCCCGCGCATCCTGCGATAGGCCATGCTGAGCGGGATGGTGTCGATATCGATACGGATTTCGACCTTGCTGGCTATCGCCATTCGCTCTGCATCGAGCAACAGCCCGTCCGACACATCCATCATCGCGGTAACGAACGGGGCGAGCGCCTGCCCCTCACTCAACCTCGCCTCTGGGCGGTTGTAGGCTGCGGCCAATTCATCCGGAGCCTCGAGCCCAGCCTCGATCAGTTCAAATCCTGCAAGGGCGTCACCCAAATGGCCTGTGACATAAAGCAAATCGCCGGCTCGTGCGCCGCTGCGGGCGGGAACAGGGCGGTGCGTCGCGGCGCCGATCGCTGTCAGCCCCACCGATCGTTTGTCACCCTTGTTCGAAACCGTATCTCCACCAAGCAGCGCGACACCATAATGCGCAAGCGCCTGGCCGAGCCCGTGTGCAAAACGCCGGTCCCAATCGCCATCGCCCAGCATGAAGCCCAAAAGCACGCCCAAAGGCCGCGCACCCTTTGCAGCAAGGTCAGACAGGTTCACCGACACCAGTTTCCAGGCAACATCAGCCGGGTCTGCCTTGGGCAACCAATGTACATCTTCGGCCATCATGTCGTGGGTGAGGATAAGCGTTTCCTGCCCAAGTTCGATCACGGCCGTATCGTCGAGCAATCCCCGCGCCGCCGGATCGCGCGCCAGAGCGCGCATCATCTCAATGAAAGTGGATTCAGCGGTCAGCCCCGCTTCTCCTTCGCCACGGCATCGAGCAGGCCGTTGACGAATTTGGCATCCTTCTTGTCGAAAAAGGCGTGTGCGACATCGACATACTCGTCGATCACTGCGGCTGTTGGGACATCGGCACGCGCGAGAAGCTCATAAGTTCCGGCCCTCAAAAGCTGCAGCATCGTCTTGTCGAGCCGGCCAATTTTCCACTGGTCACCAAGTTTGGCCTCGATCAGTTCGTCAATTTCGGTCCGGCGCGCATCGACGCCTGCGACGAGGTCATCAAAAAAGTCGATGTCCGCATCGGCATATTGCGCATCTTCAATCTCTGCACCCAGGCGATGGGCGTGGAATTCAGACAGCAAGCGTGCCAGCCCGATCGATTCCATATCCATCTGGTAAAGTGCCTGCACGGCGGCGAGGCGGGCGGCGGAACGGGCTTTGTTCATAGTCTCTTTCTCACGCTTTCTGCGTGTGCGGGCAAGCCTTCGGCTTCGGCGAGCGCCAAAGCGGCCGGGCCGATTGCCTTCAATGCCTTTTTATCGAGCGCGATGAAGCTGGTGCGCTTCATGAAATCGAGCACCGACAAGCCCGACGAAAAACGCGCGCGACGGCCGGTGGGCAGCACATGGTTGGGTCCAGCCACATAGTCGCCAATCGCTTCGGGCGTCATCCGCCCGAGGAAGACCGAGCCGGCATGGCGGACAAGTTCAAACAAACGTTCGGCACGCTTGTCATCCACCGCAAGCTCGAGATGCTCTGCAGCCAGTCGGTTGACGAGCGGCATCGCAGTTTCAAGTTTGTCGACGACAACAATCGCACCGTTGGACTGCCAGCTTTCGGTCGCCACCTTGGTCGTCGCCAAAATCGCGAGTTGCTTGTCCACTTCTGCTGAAACCTTGTCGGCAAATTCGGCATCGTCGGTGAACAGGATCGACTGGCTGGTCGGATCATGCTCGGCTTGGCTCAGCAAATCTGCGGCGATCCATTCGGGTTTGTTCTTGCCATCGGCGACGACGACAATTTCTGAAGGCCCAGCGACCATGTCGATGCCAACCACACCATAGAGCTGGCGCTTGGCTTCTGCCACCCATGCGTTTCCGGGGCCGGTTATGACATCGACGGGCGCAATCCTGTCAGTTCCATAAGCCAAGGCAGCAATTGCCTGCGCGCCGCCAAGGCGCCAGATTTCGTCAACACCGGCCAGATAGGCTGCTGCCATCACGGTGGGGTTCACCTCGCCCTGCGGCGTGGGCGTAACCATCACCAGACGACCCACCCCGGCGACCTTGGCCGGGATGGCGTTCATCAACACCGACGAGGGATAGGCCGCACGACCTCCGGGCACGTAGACGCCGGCTGCATCGACCGCACCCCAGCGCGCACCGAGGCGAACACCTTGCTTATCCTGATAGTCGCGATCCTTCGGCAATTGCGCCTTGTGATAGGCCTTGATCCGCTGCGCCGCGAGTTTGAGCGCGTTTTGCAATTCGGGCGCCAGCGACTTGTAGGCCGCCTTGCATTCATCGGCACTGATCTGCCAGCCCTGTTCGCTCAGGCTGAAACCGTCAAAACGCTCGGTCAGTTCGAGCAGGGCAACATCGCCACGCGCACGCACATCGCGTATGGTCTGCTCGACAATCGCCGATACATCGGCTTCGGCTTCACGCCGCCCGTTTACCAGCTTGTCAAACTGCCGGTCGAAATCGGGTTGGTTGATCGAAAGTCTAAGCACTGACGGCCCCACGGAATTTCTCGACAAGTTCGGAAACACGGGCATCGGTCTTGAAAGCCGCCCGGTTGGCAACAAGCCGCGCCGAGACTTCTGCGATCTTTTCGACCTCTACCAGTCCATTTTCCTTGAGCGTCTTACCCGACGAGACGAGATCGACAATACGGCTGGATAACCCAAGCAGAGGCGCGATTTCCATCGCACCGTTGAGCTTCACGCACTCGGCTTGCACCCCGCGTGCTGCGAAATGCTTGCGGGTCAGGTTCGGATATTTGGTCGCGACGCGGACATGGCTCCAGCTGCGTGGATCGTCGGTCGCTGCAAGTTCGGCAGGCTCAGCAACTGAGATACGGCAATGGCCGATATCAAGGTCCACAGGGGCGTAGAGTTCCGAATAATCAAACTCGTCAATCACGTCTGAACCGACGATACCGACCTGCGCTGCGCCATGGGCGACAAAGGTTGCCACGTCGAATGCGCGCACACGGATTATCTGCACACCGGGATCGTTGGTGGCAAACATCAGCGCGCGGCTTTCTTTGTCGAAAAAGGCAGCTTCGGGCTCGATTCCGGCAGCCTGCATCAGCGGCAGGGCTTCGTCGAGAATCCGTCCCTTCGGGATGGCAAAGATGATTGGCGCAGTCATTGTGGGCGCGCTTTACTTGTGCGATGCAGCAAGGGCAAGGAGTTGTGCATGTCCGAAGCCATCCGAAATGCCTTTCACCAGCAAGCATCCACTTGCCGTGCAATGCATTCGCCGCTGACGGCCGAAATACTCGAAACATTGGCTGAGACGCTCGATCACAATAGCCGAACCGGTGCTCGCATCCTCGATTGGCCGGGCGATCCGATGGCGGACGCCCTGAAACTGCGCATCGCTGGCGGTTTGCACGCTTTGGCGCGTTCTGGACAGGATGGGGAATTATCCGAGCTGTACCATGCGGGCACTGGCAATTTTGCGGCGACCCTGGGTCGTGTTCTGATCGAATGGGATGATTGGCTTTACCCTTGGCTCGACAACCCACCCCAGACCAACGAAGTAGGGCGCAGCGCCGCCTTGATGGCCGGATTGATGGTCGCCGCAAAGCGACTCGCCATGCCGATTGAACTGATCGAACTCGGCTCCAGCGCGGGCCTTAATCTCAACCTTGATCGGTTCCACTACGTTCTTGGCAACTATTACGGCGGGCCAGCCGATGGTCTCGTCCACCTCAAGCCGGATTGGCACGGTGCTGCACCCGATGGCATCTGGCCGCAAATTATCTCCCGAAGAGGTGTCGATCAAAACCCTCTTGATGTGGGAAAGGATGACATCGCCGCGCGCCTGCTCGCTTATTGCTGGCCAGATCAACAAGACCGGCTTTCCCGCCTCGAAGCGGCTATTACAATCGCGCGCCAATATCCGCCAGTTGTCGATGCAGGCGATGCTGCCGAATGGATCGAATCCAGGCTGCGGGAACATCAGGATGAAGGCATAGCCCGCGTCGTGATGCACAGCGTGTTCTGGCAATATCCCCCTCGCGAAGTGCAGCAGAGGATGGAAAAGGCCATCAACCAGGCCGCGGTAACGGCATCCTCGGAACGACCACTGGCCTGGCTCAGATTTGAGCCAGCCCCGCCGGCCGTCTCGCCAATGCAGCTACGGCTCGACCTTTGGCCAACAGGCGAAAAACTGCACCTTGCAACCTGTCATCCGCATGGCAGCACGATCAACTGGTTCGGCGCAGAAAACCCTGCATAGCCGCGATCACCGGCTCTGGCCTTTCCCAAGTCACGAAATGGCCGCAACCTTCCAGCTTCACCAGTTCGAGATCTGGCACCAAATCCTGTATGCCCTCAATATTCGATGGCGGCAGCGCACGGTCCTCCATCGCCCAAACCAGCAAGGTCGGAATGCTGAGCTTCGGAAACGCACCAGCCGCCCAATCGGGCAACTGCGCAGCTTCACCCACCGCGGGCACCAGCATTTCGGATGCCCGATACCAATTAATCATCGCGCGCGCGGCTTTGCGATCCTCCCATCCCACTAATAGGTCATCCGCTTCAACCTGTTCCAGCGCAGCAGGCTTTTGCCACCCCCATGCCTTTTGCAGCAGCGCGAGCAGCCCGCCCTCCTCAATCAGTGCATCGCTCGCCGGGTCGCGGAATAGCCGGACATATTGTGCGGCGGTACGTTGGGCGGGATCGTTCACTAGCGCGCGCTGGTAGAGACAAGGATGCGGCGCATTGGCCAGCATCGCCCGCTGCACACGCCCGGCAAAATTGGGGCGCAGTCCGCCGGGTTGGCCATTCAGCGCGACGCTCCATGCAACCGCACCACCCCAATCATGTCCGGCTATGGTGAACTGCTCGATCCCGAATGCTTCGGCGAGAGCGAAAACATCGGCGGTCAATTTGTCGATCGTGTATTCGTCAACATCTACCGGTTTCGAAGAGCCACGATAACCGCGTTGATCGGGAGCGATGCAATAATATTCGTCAGACAAGGCAAGCAATTGATGCCGCCAAGTGCGATGCGATTCAGGAAAACCGTGCAGGAAAATGATGGGTGGATTGGATGGATCACCCATCACACATGCATCAAGCTCTACCCCTGTCGAAAGTAATACACGTTTTAGAGTAGTATCGAGCACAATATTCCCCACAACTTCGATTCCCGAAGTGTTATTAGCAGGGAATTTCAGAATATTATTGTATATTTCAATAAACTCAGCTGCGCGTCAGTGGAATTTCTGGAATTGGTATCGATTCTTTATCATCCCCCGGCACAATCGGGAAACGGCCGGCGCGCCAATCATCCTTGGCCTGGTTGATCCGATCACGCGAAGAACTGACGAAATTCCACCAGACGTGGCGCGGGGTCTTAAACGCCTCACCACCCAACAACATTACGCGTGCATCGGTTGACGCTCGCAATGTCATTGGTACGCCGGGCTGCAAGATATAGAGGCTGTGGGTTTCGAGAGCCTGCCCGTCGAGGCTCGCACTTCCCATTGCAACCAAAATCCCGCGCTCGTCAGCCTGAGCGTCAATCAACAGAGATGCGCCGGCATTCATGGCTATATCGACATAAATCGTTTCGGCATGCTGTGTTGTCGGCGCGGTGACACCCCACAGGCTGCCCATGATCACGCGTGCCACCACGCCATCGCCGTCAATTTGCGGCAACTCGTCTGCAGCGACATGTTCAAAGGCAGGATCGATCTCCTCCTTGCCATCGGGAAGCGCGAGCCAGGTCTGCATACCGCTGATCGGTGAACCGGATGAACGTTCGGCCGCGGGTGTCCGTTCGGAATGAACAATGCCCTTGCCCGCCGTCATCAGGTTCAACGCGCCCGGCCTGATCGTCGCATAGGTGCCAAGGCTGTCGCGATGGTCGATGGCCCCTTCAAAAAGGTAAGTGACTGTTGCCAGATTGATATGCGGATGCGGGCGGACATCCATACCCTGCCCCACATCAAAGTGCGCCGGGCCGAATTGGTCGACAAAGATGAAGGGCCCCACCATGATACGTGCCTTGCTGGGCAAGGTGCGGCGCACTTCGAACATACCCAAATCATGAGACGTCGGCGTAACTACCAGCATGTTCATTCTCCTGGAGCACGGGCCTTTATCGCCAGCGCGTGCACACGTTCTCCCGGCAGGTCTCCAAGCGCCTTGTTCACCATCCGTTGGCGCATCACGCGGTTAACCCCGGCGAATGTAGCACTTTCGATTTCGACCGTAAAATGGCTCTCGCCCGAACCATCGTCGCCCGAATGCCCCCGATGCTTTGCGCTGTCGTTGATGACGGCAAGATGTGTAGGAGAGAAGGCGGCAGTCAGCAGCGCTTCCATTTCTGCTTGGATGGGGCCTTTTGTCATGGCTTCCCTCTTCCCATATCGCGCGTCTTTGGCCAAGGGGAAAGCATGTCCGCTCCGCGCAATCCAGACAGATTCCATGGCCGCATGCGCGGGTCGCAGAGGGTGTGCCAGCATCCGCGGTGCCAGCATCCCGGCGAATTCCGCGCGCCCAATCCCTATGGACGCCCGCCCGGGCCGAATGGACCTGGCGACTATCTCTATTTCTGCCTCGATCATGTCCGCGAATTCAATGCGGGTTATGATTGGTTTGCCGGCATGACCGCCGAGGAAATTTCCAAGGCGCAAAGCCCGCTTAATGTGTGGCCAAGCGAGACACGCGCTTTTCGTGCCAATGGCGGCGCCGATTCGCCGCCGCGCTGGGCAGACTTCAACGACCCGCTGGAGGCGATCTCGGCACGCTTCAAAGGGCGAATGGAAGAGATGAAACCGGCAATGACGCCGGGTGGCAAGATCCTGTCGAGCGAAGACCGGTCCGCGCTAAAGACGCTAGGGCTTGGCCATGATGCGGACCGCAAGGCTGTGCGCAGCGCCTATTCGCAACTGGTACGCAAATATCATCCCGACCGGAATGGTGGCGATCGAAGCCACGAAAAGGCGTTGCAAGACGTGATTGCCGCTTATACGCACCTCAAAACTGCATATTCCTGAGATCAAGGCAAATGACCGATATACCGAACATCCAGCCCGACAGCCGGGCCACCACCATCCTTGAAGCGCCTGACATCAAAGTGAATGTCCGCGAGATGTTCGGCATCGATGTCGACATGGAATGCCCCGCATTCAGCGAGGCCGATGAACGCGTGCCCGATCTTGATCCGGCCTATGTTTTCGATCCCGATACCACGCTCGCGATCCTGGCTGGCTTTGCCTATAACCGCCGCGTCATGGTGCAGGGCTATCATGGCACCGGCAAGTCAACGCATATCGAGCAAGTGGCCGCGCGCCTCAAATGGCCGTGCATCCGCATCAACCTTGACGCGCATATCAGCCGTATCGACCTGATCGGTCGCGATGCCATCGTGTTGCGCGACGGGGTGCAAGTAACCGAATTCCGTGAAGGCCTGCTGCCTTGGGCGCTTCAAACCCCTACGGCGTTGGTCTTTGACGAATATGACGCGGGACGCCCCGACGTGATGTTCGTCATCCAGCGCGTGCTCGAAACCGAGGGCAAGCTGACACTGCTTGACCAGAACCGCGTGATCCGTCCCAATCCCTGGTTCCGCCTGTTTGCGACCGCCAATACGGTGGGTCTGGGTGACACCAGCGGCCTGTATCACGGCACGCAGCAGATCAACCAGGGGCAGATGGACCGCTGGAACATCGTCGTCGGCCTCAATTACCTGCCGGCGCAGGTCGAAGGCGAGATCGTCGTCGCGAAGACCGGAGGCAATCCGGATGACATCGCCAAGATGATCAAGGTGGCCGAACTGACCCGCCAAGGCTTCATCAATGGCGATATCTCGACCGTGATGAGCCCGCGTACCGTTATCACCTGGGCGCAGAATGCCGCCATCTTCAAGGATGTCGGCTTTGCCTTCCGCCTGTCGTTCCTCAACAAGTGCGACGATGCGGAGCGGGCGCTGGTGGCCGAATATTACCAGCGGGTTTTCGGCAAGGATTTGCCGGAAAGTGTAGCAGCAAAAGCGGGGTAGCATGACACTCGACATAGATACGATCCGAGCGAAATATGCGGAAGAGCGCGACAAACGGGTTCGCGCTGATGGTAACGATCAATATGTCGAGATTGCGGGCAAGTTTTCCCGCTACAAGGAAGACCCCTACATCCCGGTCAAGCCGCGCGAGCCGGTAAATGACCATGTCACTTTTGCCTTTATCGGCGGCGGCTTTGCAGGACTGATTTCGGCTGCCAAGCTGAAAGAAGCAGGTGTCGACGATGTCCGCATCGTCGAAAAAGGCGGCGATTTCGGCGGCACATGGTATTGGAACCGCTACCCCGGTGCGCAATGCGATACCGCCTCACTCATCTACATGCCGCTGCTCGAAGAAACCGGGCACATGCCATCGGAAAAATATGCGCATGCCCCGGAAATCCTCTCGCACTGCCAGCGCATCGGAAACAAGTTTGGGCTTTATGACAATGCCCTGCTTCACACCGAAGTCACTGCGCTCGAATGGGATGATGCCAATTCGCGCTGGATAATCCGCACCAACCGTGGCGATGCATTTACGGCCCAGTTTGTCGGCCTCGGCACCGGCCCGCTGCATGTGGCAAAGCTGCCCGGCATCCCCGGCATTGAAAATTTCAAAGGACATAGCTTCCACACCAGCCGGTGGGATTATGCCTTTACCGGTGGCAGCCCCGAAGGCGCGCCAATGACGAAGTTGGCCGACAAGCGCGTTGCCATCATCGGCACGGGTGCAACATCGGTACAGGCTGTCCCGCATCTGTCGCGCGATGCGAAAGAACTGTTCGTTTTCCAGCGTACGCCATCCTCAGTCGACGCACGCAACAACGGACCGATCGATCCTGACTGGTTTGACAAGATCTCCGAACCGGGCTGGCAGTATAAATGGCTGGAAAATTTCGCCGCGCATTTTTCCGGCATTGGCATACCCGAGGTTGATCTGGTTGCCGATGGCTGGACAGACATGTCGCGCCGCATGCGCGCCAAAATGGTCGACCTGCCGCCCGAGCAGATGAATCCCGCCGGAATCCTCGCCGCATTTGAGGAAACCGACCATCAAAAG
>Ga0222712_10000150_pt1 | contig 97195 bp, 87 predicted proteins | sample C33_657DmetaG_FD_165043 | JGI IMG/M metagenome (GOLD analysis project Ga0222712, IMG submission 165043) | Estuarine water microbial communities from San Francisco Bay, California, United States - C33_657D | ecosystem: Environmental > Aquatic > Marine > Unclassified | place: USA: California... | reverse complement strand
ACCCTTCCCGAAGGAGATCGGCGTCGTCGCCGACGCCAAGGTCGTCAACGTCACTGACCTCACCGAGGTCAAGGACGCCGCCGGCAAGGTCGTGAAGCCCGGCACCGCCGGCGCCCTCCACGGCACCGTCCGCGCCATCATCCGCAACATGTGCGAAGGCGTCGCCACCGAATACACCAAGACCCTCCTGATCGAAGGCGTCGGCTTCAAGGCCATCCTCAAGGGCAACGTCCTCGACCTCGCCCTCGGCTATTCGCACCCGATCAAGTACACCATCCCGGCCGGCGTGAAGGTCGTCGTCACCGACGGCACCAAGCTCGTCATCACCGGTCCCGACCGCCACATGGTCGGACAGGTCGCCTCTTCGATCAAGCTGTACAAGCCCGTCGAGCCTTACAAGGGCAAGGGCGTCCGCGTCGAAGGCGAATTCGTCCGCCGCAAGGAGGGCAAGAAGACGGCCTAATCCGCCCGAACCGAACACATTCCATGAAACTGCAGAAGAAGAATCTCCTGGCGCAGAAGCGTCGCTGGCGCATCCGCAAGACGGTGCGTGGCACCGCTGCCCGCCCGCGCCTCGCGCTCAAGATGACCCACGTGCATCTCTACGCCCAGGCCATCGACGACGACAAGGGCGTGACCCTCGTCTCCCTCGCGACCACCTCCAAGGATCTCCGCGGCCAGAAGCTGAAGGCCAACGTCGCCGGCGCGACCGCTTTCGGCGCTGCCTTCGGCGCCAAGGCCAAGGCCGCCGGTCTCACCACCGTGGTCTTCGACCGCGCCGGACGCCGCTACCATGGCACCGTGAAGTCCTTCGCCGAAGCCGCCCGCCAGGCCGGCCTGACTTTCTAATTTCATGAGCGCTGAAAACACCCCCGCCGCGGCTCCTGCCGCCCCCGCTTCCGCTGCCCCCGGCCGTTCCGGCCCTGGCGGCGATCGTCGTGGTCCTGGTGGCCCCGGTGGTCCCGGTGGCCGTCGTAACGGTCCCGGCGGCCCTGGCCGTGGTCCTCGTCGCGATAACCGCAACGACGGTCCTGCTTCCGAATACAACGACAAGGTCGTCCACATCAACCGCTGCTCGAAGGTCGTCAAAGGCGGCCGTCGCTTCAACTTCGCCGCGCTCGTCGTGGCGGGTGACGGCAAGGGCCGCGTCGGCGTGGGTTACGGCAAGGCCAAGGAAGTTCCCGATGCGATCCGCAAGGGCACCGACCGCGCCCACCGCGCCCTCGTCCGCGTCAATCTCCGCGGCAACACCATTCCGCACGAAGTCATCGGCCACGCCGACGGCGGCGTCGTGATGCTCCGTCCGGCTGCCCCCGGTACCGGCCTGATCGCCGGCGGCGGCGTCCGCGCCGTCCTGGAAGTCGCCGGTTACAAGGACGTCCTCTCGAAGTCCATGGGTTCCAACAACCCGCAAGCGATCGTGAAGGCCACCTTGGACGGTCTCTCCAAGCTCCGCACCCTCGAACAAATCAAGGCCCTCCGCGCCTAAGCGGTAAACAAAGACATGAAACTCGACTCTCTGCCCAACATCAAGGGCTCCACCCATCGCCACAAGATCCTCGGCCGCGGCCGCGGCACCGGTCACGGCAAGACTTCCGGTCGTGGTCACAAGGGCATGAAGGCCCGCTCCGGCGGCGGTCATCGCCCCGGCTTCGAAGGCGGTCAGATGCCGCTCTATCGTCGCCTGCCTCACCGCGGCTTCAAGAACGTCAACCGCGTCGACTACGCCGTGCTCAACGTCCGCGACTTCCAGGAACTCGAAGGCAAGACCTTCGGTCTCGAGGAACTCGTGGCCGCCGGCGTGCTCCGCAAGTCCGCTCCTCTGCTTAAGATCCTCGGCACCGGCGAGCTTACGCGCGCCGTCACCGTCAAGGCCCACCGCTTCTCCAAGGACGCCAAGGCCAAGATCGAAAAGGCCGGCGGCAAGGCGGTCCTGATCGAGATCAAGAAGACGGCTTCCGCCGAGTGAGCCTCGGCTCACCCTGACCCCGATGTTCTCGGCCTTCGCCAATTGCTGGAGGATCCCTGAGCTCAGGGCTCGTCTGGTCGCCACCGTCGCGTTGGTGTTCGTCGCCCGTATCGGCGCGAACATCCCGCTGCCGGGCATCGATCCGAAGGACATCATGGATTATTACCACTCCATGGCCGATAAGTCGGCCGGCGGAGTGGTCGCGATGTACAACATGTTCACGGGTGGCGCGCTCCTCAAGGGCGCGGTCTTCTCGCTGGGCATCATGCCGTACATCAGCGCCTCGATCATCATGCAGCTGATGTCGGCCGTCGTGCCGTCCATCGCCCGTCTGCAGCAGGAAGGCGAAGTCGGCCGCCAGAAGGTCGCCCAGTATTCCCGCTACCTCACCATCCTCATCGCGGTCGTCCAGTCCGCGCTGCTCCTCGGCGCCTTCTGCAACCCGCAGCAGGTCGGCCAGGCGCTCGGTCTCGGTAATTTCACCGGCACCATCGTCGTGATGCAGAGCAAGACGCTCTTCGTCTGCCTCGGCGTCTGCCTCCTCACTTCCGGCGCGATCGTCATGCTCTGGCTCGGCGAGCAGATCACCCAGCGCGGCATCGGCAACGGCACGTCCGTCCTGATCACCGTCGGCATCCTCGCTGACATCCCCGGCGCGCTCACCTCCTTCGTCGACATGACGTTCGGCGGCAAGGTCGGCGCCGCCGCCGCCAACTCCCATGGTTGGGAGAAGGCCGCGGGCATGATCCTCCTCTTCGTCGCCGTCACGGCCGCGATGGTCGCCATCAACCAGGCCGTCCGTAAGATCCCGATCCAGTACGCGCAGCGCATGGTCGGCCGCAAGATGTACGGCGCGCAGACCAACTACCTGCCGCTCAAGGTCAACTACGCGGGCGTCATGCCGGTCATCTTCGCCGGCGCCATCATGAGCTTCCCGCCCATGCTGCTCAATCCGCTGAGCACCTACTTCCCGACGCTCGCCTTCCTCCGCGACTGGGCCGACTTCTTCTCCCGCAACAACGGTTTCTACTACACGCTGTATTCGGTGCTGATCTTCGGTTTCAGCTATTTCTGGATCTCGATCATGTTCCGTCCGGTGCAGATCGCCGATGACCTGAAGAAGAACAACGGCTACATCCTGGGCGTCCGCCCCGGCGAGCACACCGCCCAGTTCCTGGACTTCGTGATGACCCGCCTGACGCTGGCCGGTTCCGTCTTCCTGCTCATCATCGCGCTGATGCCTGACCTCTTCATCGTGCAGCTCGGCTTCCCGATGCGCCTCGCCACCTTCCTCGGCGGCACCGGCGGCCTCATCACCGTCGGCGTCATGCTCGACACGATGCGCCAGATCGAGACCTACCTCCTGCAGCGTAACTACGAAGGCTTCCTCAAGAAGGGACGCATCGGCGGCGTCCCGGTCCCGGCCGCTTCGCTGCGTTCCGAGGGCGAAGGTTCGGCCCTCGGTTCGCTCGAGAAGACCTGTCTCTTCCTGTTCGTCCTCGGCGTCGTCGCCTGGGGGCTGAATCACTTCGGCGCTTTCGCCGGTTAAGTCTTTTCCGGGATGATCGATTTGAAGTCGGCCGAAGACGTGAGCCGCATGCGAGCGGCGTGCGCCGCCGCGGCCCGCGTCCTCCACGATCTCTCGACCCTCGTCGTCCCCGGCATCTCCACCGCCGGCCTCGACGCTGCCGCCCGCGGACTCATGGCTCGGCACGGTTGCGAGAGCGCCTGCCATGGTTACGTCGTCGGCCGCCTCAGCTACCCCGGCTACGTCTGCATCTCCCTCAACGACGAGATCGTCCACGGCATCGGCTCGGCCGACCGGATCGTCCGGGATGGCGACCTTGTCTCGCTCGACGTCGTCGTCCGCCGCGACGGCTTCATCGGGGACAATGCCCGCACCATCCTCGTCGGCGCGGTCGACCCCCGGGCCCGTCAGCTTTGCCTCGACACCGAGAAATCGCTCCAGGCCGGCATCGCCGCCGCCAAGGTTGGCAACAGGGTGGGGGATATTTCGGCCGCCATCCAGGAGGCCTTGACCCCTGGGGGTTACGGCATCGTCCGGGACTTCGTCGGCCATGGCGTCGGTCGTAAAATGCACGAAGAACCCCAGATCCCGAACTACGGCAAGGCGGGAACTGGACCTAAGTTGCTGGCTGGCATGGCCTTAGCCATTGAACCGATGGTCAATCTCGGCTCCCATAAGATCGTCATGGCCTCCGACGGATGGACCGCCCGGACCGCTGACGGCAAGGTCTCGGCCCACTTCGAGCACACCGTCCTGGTGACCGAAAACGGCCCCGAAATCCTGACCCTCGTTTAAACCTCATTTTTTGCTTTCCAATCCCACCAGAACCTTCAAGTTCCGACCTCTTTCCCACCTTCCAAACAGCACGGACACCATGCCTCGAATCCTCGGCGTAGACATTCCCAACAACAAGAAAGTAGAGATCTCTCTCCGCTACATCTATGGCATCGGCCCGCGCCGCGCCACGGAGATCTGCGAAGCCCTCGGCTTCGATCCCGCCATGCGGGCGCAGAACCTCTCCGAAGAGCAGCTGAACAAGATCGTCGAGTACATCGTCCGCATGGGCTACAAGTGCGAAGGCGACCTTCGCCGCGACATCGCGCAGAACCTGAAGCGCCTCCAGGCGATCAAGTGCTACCGCGGCCTCCGTCACTTCCGCGGCCTCCCGGTCCGTGGCCAGCGCACGCGCACCAACGCCCGTACCCGCAAGGGCAAGCGCAAGACCGTCGGCGTCGCCGCGGCTCCCTCCAAGTAAGCCAACCTTTCTCCTAAAACTATTTTACGATGAGCGAAGAAGCCCCCAAGACGCCCAAGGCCAAGAAGCCGAAGGCCCCCGCCGCCGAAGGCGCCGCCGCCCCCGAAGTCGTCGCTGCCGCGGCCGCTCCGGCCGAAGCCGCCGCTCCGGAACGCAAGGAGATCACCGCCAAGGAACTCCTCGGCGAAGAACTCGGCGAAGTGAAGGTCCGTCGCGCCAAAGGCTCGAAGAACATCACCACCGGCATCTGCCACATCCTCGCGACCTTCAACAACACGAAGGTCACGATCACCGACGCCAATGGCAACGTGATCTCCTGGGGCAGCGCCGGTCGTCACCAGTTCCGTGGCTCCCGCAAGTCCACCGCCTACGCCGCTCAGGTCGTCTGCTCCGAAGCCGCCAAGCTCGCCATGGCTCACGGCCTCAAGGACGTATCCGTCCGCGTCAAGGGTCCGGGCATGGGCCGCGACAGCGCCATCCGCGCCCTCCAGGTGCTCGGCCTGAACGTCACCTCCATCCTCGACACCACCCCGATCCCGCACAACGGCTGCCGCCCTCCCAAGCGCCGTCGCGTCTGATCGTCCCTGCTTTCCGCATCACCGTCCGGCTATGGCAAACCGGGCGGGTCCTTCCCTCCGCCACCTCTAACAAATCCTAATACCACATGTCTCGCTACACCGGTCCCACCACGAAGCTCAACCGTCGCTTCGGTCAGAACATTTTCCCCACCTCCAAGGGTGAAGAGCGTCGTCCGTACCCTCCGGGCATCCACGGCAAGACGACCCGCCGCAAGGTCTCCGAATACGGCGTCGGCCTCAATGAGAAGCAGAAGCTTCGCATGATGTACGGCCTCACCGAGAAGCAGTTCCGCCTCTCCTTCGAGCGCGCCAAGCGCATGGGCGGCGTCGCCGGCGACAATTTCCTTCGCATCCTCGAGACCCGTCTCGACAACGTGGTGTTCCGCCTCGGTTTCGCCAACTCCCGCGCCGCCGCCCGCCAGCTCGTCGCCCACGGCCACATCCGCGTCGATGGCCGCAAGGTCGACGTCGCCAGCTTCGCCACCTCGCCCGGCGAGAAGATCGAAGTCCGCGACCGTACCTCCTCCAAGCAGCTCGCCACCCGCGCCGTCGAAGAAGGCCAGGGCCGCTCCGCCCCGGCTTGGCTCGTCGTCCTCCCCGAGCAGCTCAACGGCCAGATCGTCCGCGAGCCCGCCAAGGAAGAGCTCCCCTCCGACGTCAACGTCCAGATCATCGTCGAATTCTACAGCCGCTGATCCCAGCCAAGTAAACCCAACCCACGGACCCACAGACATGACCAAGCGCCTCGGACAGTTCCAACGCCCCAAGACCCTCAAGAAGGAGGAGTCTTCCGCCACCCCTACCTACGCGAAGTACTTCGCCGAACCCTTCGAGACGGGCTTCGGTCACACCGTCGGCAACTCCCTCCGCCGCATCCTGCTGAGCTCCATCGAAGGTGCCGCGATCTCCGCCGTGACGATCGAAGGCGTGCAGCACGAGTTCCAGCCGATCGAAGGCGTCGTCGAAGACGTCACCGAGATCGTCCTCAACCTCAAGAAGGTGCGCATCCGCACCGAGGCCAACAAGCGCGAGGCCTTCAAGGGCACCATCGACGTCAACAAGACCGGCCCCGTGAAGGCTTCGGACATCAAGTTCGAGACCAAGGGCGCCACCGTCACCCTCGTCAATCCTGACCAGGTCATCTGCACGCTCGACCGCAAGCGTCGCTTCTACGCCGACCTCGAAGTCACCGTGGGCCGCAGCTGGGCCTCCGCCGAGGAGAACAAGAAGGCCGAACAGGCCATCGGTTCCATCCCCGTCGACTCCCTCTTCTCGCCGGTCACCCTCGTGAAGTATTCCGTCGAGTCCACCCGCTCCGGCGACAAGACCGACTACGACAAGCTCGTGCTCGAAGTCTCCACCGACGGCCGCATCACCCCGGACGAAGCCCTCAAGGAAGCCTCCGCGATCCTGCGCCACCACCTCGAAGTCTTCGACACCGTCTCCGCCGACTCCGTCGAGTTCGAGACCGGCCACAAGGAGATCAGCGAAGAGACCAACCGTCTCCGCAAGCTGCTCAACATGTCCGTCAACGAGATCGAACTCTCCGTCCGCGCGGCCAACTGCCTCAACAACGCCAACATCAACACCGTCGGCGAACTGGCGATGAAGACCGAGCAGGAGATGCTCAAGTACCGCAACTTCGGCAAGAAGTCCCTCAACGAGATCAAGGCCAAGCTCGAGCAGCTCGGCCTCTCGCTCGGTCAGAAGATCAACGAGGGTCTCCTCGACAAGGGCGTCAACGCCTAACCCAGACCGGAACCAACCCTCATGCGTCACCGCACCCACCATCACGTCCTTGGCGTCAAGACGGCCCACCGCCGCTCCCTCGTCGCCAACCTCGCGTCCGCGTTGTTCACCAACGCGCGCATCACCACGACGCTCTCCCGCGCCAAGGCCCTCCGTCCTTTCGCCGAGCAGATCATCACCTACGCCAAGAAGGCCGAGCAGTCCGCCGACAAGTCGGTGAAGCTCCACTACTACCGCCTGGCGCTCGCCAAGCTGCGTAACGAAGACGCCGCCCAGCTCCTGTTCAAGGAGCGCGTGCAGCAGTTCCTCGGCCGCAACGGTGGCTACACCCGCATCTACAAGCTCAGCGCCCGTAAGGGCGACGCCGCCGAGACCGCCCTCATCGAGCTCGTGGCCAAGGACGACAAGTCCCCGGCCATGACCCCGAAGGCCAAGACGGCGCGCAAGCCCAAGGCCAAGAAGGAAGCGGCCGCCGCTCCTGCGCAGGCCTGAGCTGACCGCCCAGGCTTGAACCCGAGACGCGTCCGCCCCCCGGCTGGCGCGTCTCGCCTTTTCCGAACCTCCCGCCCATGCAGATCCCCGTCGACCTCGGCGCCTTCCTGGCCTTCCTGGCCGGGCTGGCCGCGGTCATCCTGTTCGGGCTGCAGGCGTGGTACGATCGCCGCGACGTGCTCCTCTCGGACCACCGCCGCATCAATTCCGCCTTTTCCTGCGTCCGCTGCAGCCTGACCTACGTCCGGCCCCGCCGCCGTGAGGAAGCCGTCTGCCCCCGTTGCGGATGGAACAATGTTCGCCTCAAGTTCTGAACTCCCCACACTTTCCCATCATGGCCACCCAGTCCATTGCCATCCTCGATTTCGGCTCGCAGCTGACCAAGGTCATCGCGCGCCGCGTCCGTGAATGCAACGTCCACTCCCGCATCTATCCCTTCGGCGTCTCGCCTGAGACCCTGCGCGCCGATGGCGTCGTCGGCGTCATCCTGTCCGGCGGCCCCGACAGCGTGAAAGCGAAGGGCTCGCCCCACCCGCACCCGGGCGTCTTCGAGATGGGTCTCCCGGTCCTCGGTATCTGCTACGGCGTGCAGCTCATGGGCCAGATGCTCGGTGGCAACGTCGCCAGCAGCTCGCACCGCGAATACGGCCACGGCGTCCTTTCCTTCGGCAAGGGTTCCCAGCTCCTCCAGGGCCTGAAGTCCCCGCTCCGCGTGTGGAATTCTCACGGCGACAAGATCACCCGCCTCCCGCGCGGCTTCAAGGCCGTCGCTTCGACCGAGAACTCCGAGTGCGCCGTCATCGAGGACACCAAGCGACGTTTCTACGGCATCCAGTTCCACCCCGAGGTCGCCCACTCCGAGCGCGGCATCGACATCCTCCGCAATTTCCTCTTCCGCATCTGCCGCTGCAAGCCGACCTGGAAGATGGACGACTACGTCGAGACGGCCGTCCGCGAGATCCGCGAGAAGGTCGGCAAGTCGCAGGTCATCCTCGGCCTCTCCGGCGGCGTCGACTCCTCCGTCGCGGCCGCCCTCATCCAGCGCGCGATCGGCAAGCAGCTGACCTGCGTGTTCGTCGACAACGGCCTGCTGCGCCTCAACGAGCGCGCCCAGGTCGAGAAGATGTTCCGCGGCAAGTTCAAGGTCGATCTCCGCGTCGTCGACGCCTCCGAGGTCTTCCTCCGCAAGCTCAAGGGCGTCACCGACCCCGAGCGTAAGCGCAAGATCATCGGCCACGAGTTCATCAAGGTCTTCGAACGCTCCATCGCCGACGTGCAGCGCAAGAAGAAGGGCAAGGTCGACTTCCTCGCCCAGGGCACGCTCTACCCCGACGTCATCGAATCGCTTTCGCCCAACGGAGGCCCCGCCGCCACGATCAAGAGCCACCACAACGTGGGCGGCCTGCCGAAGCACATGAAGCTCAAGCTGCTCGAGCCCCTGCGCGAACTCTTCAAGGACGAAGTCCGCGCCCTCGGCGAAGCCCTCGGCCTCCCGCACGACATGGTCTGGCGCCACCCGTTCCCGGGCCCCGGCCTGGCCGTCCGCGTCTGCGGCGACATCACCAAGGAACGCCTCGAGGTGCTCCGCAAGGCCGACGACATCTTCATCAACGAGCTCCGCACCTCCGGCCAGTACGCCAAGGTCTGGCAGGCCTTCGCGGTCTTCCTGCCGGTGCGCAGCGTCGGCGTCATGGGCGACGGCCGTACCTACGACAACGTCTGCGCCCTGCGCGCGGTGACTTCCTCCGACGCGATGACCGCCGACTGGGCCCGCCTGCCGTACGACGTGCTGCAGCGCGCCTCGACCCGCATCATCAACGAGGTGAAGGGCATCAACCGCGTGGTCTACGACGTCTCGTCGAAGCCGCCGGCGACCATCGAATGGGAATAAGCCGGGGTTTGCCCCGTTGACACCCCTTCGGCCCGACCTTACCTAGACGCCAGTGTCTGCACCCGGCTTCCAGGTCATCGCGCGCCGCTGGCGTCCCCGCCGCTTCGACGAGCTCGTCGGGCAGGAGCATATCGTCAAGACGCTCCGCAACGCGCTTGAGACGAAGCGCATGGCGCACGCCTATCTCTTCGTCGGCCCGCGTGGCACCGGCAAGACGACCACCGCCCGGATCCTGGCCAAGGCCCTGAACTGTGCCGGCGGCCCGAAGCCCGACTTCTCCCTCGACGACCCGGTCTGCCTCGCGATCGAGCAGGGCAACTGCCTCGACGTCGTCGAGATCGACGCCGCCTCCAACCGCTCCATCGAGGACGCGAAGAAGATCCGCGACGAGTGCCAGTTCTCCCCGACGAGCTGCCCGTTCAAGGTCTTCATCATCGACGAAGTCCACCAGCTCACGAAGGACGCCTTCAACGCGCTGCTCAAGACCCTCGAAGAGCCGCCGCCCTGGGTGAAGTTCATCCTGGCCACGACCGAGGCCGACAAGGTCCTGCCGACCATCACCTCGCGCTGCCAGCGCCTGGAGTTCCACCCGATCTCGGAGGAAGTCATCGCCGCCCAGCTCGCCCGCATCGTCAAGGCCGACGGCGTGACCGCCGATCAGCACGCCCTCACGGCGATCGCCCGCCTCGCCGCCGGCGGTATGCGCGACTCCCAGTCGATCCTGGACCAGGTCATCTCTTTCTCCGGTAAGCAGATCACGGAAGCCGACGTACTTTCCATCTACGGCCTCGCCTCGGCCCAGCAGGTCACCGACCTCTGCCAAGGCATCTCGACCGGCGACGGCAAGAAGGTTCTCGCGCTCTGCGACGCCTTCCACGCCGAAGGCCGCGACCTGCTGCGCGTGCTCGCCGACCTCCAGGTCCGCGTGCGTGCCGCCACCCTTGATTCTGTCCGCTCCGGCGGCACCTCCGCCCAGCTCGGCGCGCCGCTGGCGACCGAACAGCTGGTCCGCCTCCTCGAGTGCCTGCAGGAAGGGGAGAACGGCATCCGCCAAGGCCTCTCGCCTCGCGCGAACTTCGAGGTGACGCTGCTGAAGGCGATCGAGCAAAGCAGGTCACGGTCGATAGACCTCCTCATCAAAGACATCGCCGCCGCCGCAGCTGGTCTCCCTCGGGAGCCCGGCCAAAAAAAAATAAGGACCACGCCGGCGGCCCCTGAGGCCGTCGCCGAACCGGCCGCGCCCGCCGTCGCGGCCGAAGCGCCGCCCGCCAAGTTCGTGGCCACGCCTTCCCGTTTCGTCGACGTGCCGGTCGAGGACTCCGGTAACCTCGAGGACTCCCTGCCTCCGCTCGACGTCGAGTCAGCCGAGAACGAAGCCGCCAGCTCCGACCGCCGCGCCGACTTCGTTTTCCCCGAATCCGACCTCGCCAGCCTGCCGGTCGCCGAGGTCGGTAAGACCGCCTTCCCGGGCGACAAGGAATTCATCGAGGCGGTCGATTCGCTGCCGCCCGGCCTGAAGGACAAGCTGAAGTCCACCATCGGCGCCGACTTCACGGCCCTGCGGCCGATCCCGGCCGGCAAGCTGCGCCGCCCACTCTGACCGTGGAGCCGTCGTTCGAGATCGGCGTCATCTCCGACACGCATGGCCGCCTGCGCGCCGAGGCCATCCTCGCGCTCGAAGGATGCGACGTGATCTTCCACGCCGGCGATGTCTGCGGCCCGCTGATCATCCCGCAGCTCGCCGAGCTCGCTCCCTGCCACGCGGTCGCAGGCAACTGCGACGATGATGATGCTTTGCCGCTGAACTCGCTGCAGGTCGTCGCCGGGCTCCGCGTCCTCGTCCATCACGGTCACCTGCGCCTCGACGAAGCGGCCTTTCGCCCGGATGTCGTCATCACGGGACATACGCACGTCCCGAAGATCGAGCAGGACGGTGCCGTACTCCGCCTTAATCCTGGCAGCGCGGGACCGCGACGCTTTAACCTTCCCGTGACGGTGGCGCGGATTACGGTGCGACAGGGCAGGGCGAGCGCCCGCCTCATCCCTCTCGACGTCCCATGAAGCAGCCCTTGCCCATCGACGCGCTGCAGGCCGACCTGGTCGCCGCTTGCGGACGCGTGCGCCGGCTGGTGCTTCGCGCACCGACGGGCTCGGGCAAGTCGACCCGCATCCCGCAGATGCTCCTGGACCTGAACCTCGTCCAAGGGCAGATTGTCGTCCTCCAGCCCCGCCGCATCGCGGCCCGCCTCCTCGCCGCGCGCATCGCGCAGGAGCGTGACGTGCGTCTCGGCGGCGAGGTGGGCTACCAGATCCGCTTCGAGCGCGTCGAGTCGGCCCAGACGCGCATCAAGTTCGTGACCGAGGCCTTGCTGCTCCGGCAGATGGCTTCGGACCCCGAGCTCAAGGGCGTCGGCGCGGTGGTGTTCGATGAATTCCACGAGCGCAACCTGCACTCCGACGTGGCCCTCGCGCTCGCCCGTCGTCTGCAGGAGACGCATCGCCCCGACCTCCTGATCATGGCGATGTCCGCGACGCTCGACACCGAGGGAGTGGCGAAGTGGCTCGGTTCGGCCGAGACCTTGGCCGCCGACGGACGCGCCTATCCGGTGCAGGTCGAATACACGCACCTGCCGCGCAACTCGACCCGCCCGATCTGGGACGCCGCGGCCGAGCAGGTCCGCCGCGTGTTGCGCGAGGAAAGCGAGGGCGACGTGCTCGTCTTCATGCCGGGGTCGTATGAGATCATGCGGACCATCGGCGCGGTGCGTAATCTTCCGGAATCGGGCGGCGTGGATATCCTGCCGCTCTACGGCGAACTTCCGCCGGAAGAGCAGGATCGCGCGGTCAAGCCCAGCCCCGGCCGCAAGGTGATCGTCGCGACCAACGTCGCGGAGACTTCCCTGACCATCCCCGGCGTCCGCGCGGTGGTCGACGCCGGCCTCGCCCGCATCGCCCGCTTCGACCCGCATCGCGGCATCGACACGCTGCTCGTCGAGCCGGTCTCCCAGGCTTCCGCCGAACAGCGCGCCGGTCGCGCCGGCCGGACCGGTCCGGGCCGTTGTATCCGTCTCTGGTCGCAGACCGACCACGAAGCCCGTCCGCTGCGTGAAGTCCCGGAGATCAAGCGGGTCGACCTCTCGGAGACGATCCTGCTGCTGCTCTCGTCCGGCTGGGGTGAAGCCGCCACCTTCCCTTGGTATGAGAAGCCGGACGACAAGGCCCTGCAGCGCGCGCTGACCGTCCTCGCCGATCTCGGCGCCGTCGACGCCCAAGGCAAGCTCACGAATCTCGGCCGACGGATGTCGGTCTTCCCGGCCCATCCGCGTTACGCGCGCATGCTCCTCGCGGCGGGCGACCTCGATTGCGTCTACGAAGTGTGCCGGATCGCGGGCCTCGCCCAAGGGCGGGACATCCTTTTCCGCAAGGTAGATGACCGCACCGAAAACGCCCGCGATTCCGTCGAACAGGAAGACGGTTCCGATTTCTTCCCGCGGCTGGCGCTCCTGCAGCGCGCGGTCGAGATGAAGTTCGATGCGGACGCCTGCGATCGCTTCGGCGTGCATGGCCAAGCCGCGCGTCAGGCCGACCAGGCCGCCCGCCAGTTCCTCCGCCTCGCCGAAGGGCAGGGGTTGCCGGTCAGTGACCGGATCGCCGACCCCGCCGCGGTCCGCCGATGCCTGCTCCTCGGTTTCTCGGACCGCCTCGCCGTCCGCCTCGACGCGGGTACGTTGCGTTGCGCTCTGGTGCACGGGCGCACCGGCGAACTGCGCCGTGAGTCTTCCATCCGTAACGCCAAGCTCTTGGTCGCGGCTGAGGTCGATGAGATCCAGGCCCGTGGCGGCGTGACGACGTATCTTTCCTTGGCGACCGCCATCGAGGAGGCTTGGTTGCAGGAACTCTTCCCGGCCGAATTCTCGACCGTCAATCAGGTCCGCTACGACGGCTCGCAACGTCGCGTGGTCACGCGCGTCGAGCGCCGCTTCCGCGACCTCGTCCTTGAAGCCAAGGAGCGTGACGACGCCCCTTCCGACGCCGCCAGCCGCCTGCTCGCGGAAGAGGTCGCCGCCGGCCGCCTCGAACTCGAGAAATGGGACGCCCCCGTGGACGCGTGGATCCGCCGCGTCAACTTCCTCTCCAAGCATTGTCCGGAGCTCGGCATCCCGCCGTTCGACGAGGCCGCGCGCCGCATGGTGATCGAAGAAGTCTGCGCCGGCGCCGTGGCCTACCGCGACATCCGCGACCGCCCGGTCTTCGGCGTCGTCCGCGGCTGGCTGACGCACGAGCAGGCCATGGCGCTCGAGTCCTATTGCCCCGAGAAGATCATCCTGCCGCGCAAGAAGCATCCCGCGCGCATCGAGTATACCGAGGATGGGCAGGCCGAGGTCGAAGCCACCGTGCAGGAACTCTATGATTTCCCGGGCAGCAAGCTGCGCGTCTGCCTCGGTAAGGTCCCGATGGTCGTCTGCATCCAGTCCCCGGCGCGCCGGACCCAGCAACGTACCACCGACCTCGACGCTTTCTGGAAGGGCTCTTACGAAGGCGTGAAGAAGGAGCTCCGCGGCCGTTACCCCAAGCACGAATGGCGCTGACCCCATGAGCCCCGTCGCCTTCACCTGGTCTTCGGTCCCGATCCACGTCATCGATTTCGAGGGCAGCGCCCGCACCGGCGTCGTCGAGTTCGGCGTCGCCACCTTGCTCGGCGGCGAAGTCGTCTCCGCCGCCACGAGACTGCACGCTTCACGTGTGCCCGTCCCGGCCATCGATACCCAGTGCCACGGACTCGGCGCCAAGGAGCTCAAGGGACGCCCGCCCTTCGAGTCCGAATGGGACCGCTGGGTCAGCCTCCGTCGGACGGGTTTACTTGCCGCCCATAATGCCTCGGTCGAATCGGGCCTGTTGCGCGGTACCTGGTCGCGTCCTTCGGTCGTCCCCGGTTTCGTCGGCGAGAACGCTGAGGTCGCGGAGTGGGGTCCTTGGATTGATACCTGCCGCCTGGCCCGGGTCTGGGCGCCTTCGCTTGGCGATTTCCGGCTCGGCGCCTTGGTCTCGGCCCTGCGTCTGGGCCCCCGGCTGGACGAGCTGGCGGCCGACCACTGCCCGCCCGGCCGTCGGCGCTACCATTGCGCGCTGTACGACGCCCTGGCCGCCGCCTTGGTCCTCCGGGCGCTCTGCGGACAGGAGGGTCGGTCCGCCGCGCCTTTGTCACAATTAGTTCGCGACAGCATGTCGGCGCCGGCGGCTGATGACCTCATGCAAGGGGAGCTCGGGCTCTAGTTTCCGCTTCACTCCCGGGGGCGGGCCTAACTAGATAGGCTCACTCCTATGGCCTCCAAGTCCCCCATTCGCGTCGCCGTCACCGGCGCCGCCGGCAACATCGGTTACGCCGCCATCTTCCGCCTCGCCTCCGGCGCCGTCTTCGGCCCCGACCAGCCGGTCGCCCTCAACCTCATCGAAGTCGGACCGGGCCTCAACGCCCTCGCCGGCGTGGTGATGGAACTGCAGGACTGCGCGTTCCCGCTGCTCACCGACGTCGTCGCCACCGGCGACCTCAACGAAGGCTTCAAGGACGCCGACTGGTGCCTGCTCATCGGCGCGGTCCCGCGCAAGGACGGCATGGAGCGCAAGGACCTGCTCGGCATCAACGGCAAGATCTTCATCGGTCAGGGCGAAGCCATCGCGCGTAATGCCAAGAAGTCCGTCAAGGTCCTCGTCGTCGGCAATCCTTGCAACACCAACGCCCTCATCGCGCTGCGTTCCGCCGGCAGCCTGCCCGCCGAGAACTTCTTCGCCATGACCCGCCTCGACGAGAACCGCGCCAAGTCGCAGCTCGCCGCCAAGGCCGGCGCCCACAATTCCGTCGTCAAGAACGTGGCCATCTGGGGCAACCACTCCTCGACGCAGTATCCTGACTTCACCAACGCCCTCATCGGCGGCAAGCCGGCGACCCAGGTCATCACCGACCACGCCTGGCTCAAGGAGGCCTTCGTCCCTGACGTGCAGAAGCGCGGCGCGGCCGTGATCAAGGCCCGTGGCGCCTCTTCGGCCGCTTCCGCCGCCAACGCCGCGCTCGATACCCTGCGCAGCCTGCACTTCCCGACTCCGGCCGGCGACTGGCATTCCGTCGCTGTGCTCTCCAAGGGCGACTACGGCATCGCCCCGGGCATCATGTTCGGTTACCCGATCCGCACCAAGGCCGACGGCTCTTGGGAAATCGTCCAGGGCCTGCCGCTCGATGCCTTCTCCAAGGAGAAGATCGCGATCACCGAGAAGGAACTGCTCGAGGAGCGCGCCACGGCCTCCGAAGCCCTCGGCCTGAAGCTCTGAAGCGGGCCTTATGAAGCATCAGGCGGCAAGGGACCTCCCTTGACCGCCTTTTTTGCGCCCCTAGGCTGCCGGGATGGACCGCCTCGCTGCCGTCGATTGGTTTACGATCATCGCAGCGCTCTGCTTCTGGGCTGCGCTGGCCTGGGCACAGCATCTGGATCGGGGTTTCCCGCAGTGGCTCAACCGGCTCACCGTACCTGGCCTGTGGATCTGGGTTCTGGCCTATGTCGTCTCCGGTGAGCCTGGACCCGTCATGGCCTTGGCGGCTGCGCCGGCGCTCTTCTTCGCGCTCTGGCTTTGGGCGCATGGCATGCGACGTTTCCTTGCCGACGACCTTGCCCCGGCGCCGCGTCGTTTCCTCGAGATGTTGTCCGCCACGGGGCCGTTGGTGGCCGCGGCGGCCTGGATCTGGTCGCGCTATGACCGCACCTTCGCCGGTTTCCCCGATCCGCTCGCGACGCTGACCACCGTGCACTTCGCCATCACCTTCGGCGTCCTGCCGCTGGCGATGGCGGCCAGCGAACGCCTGCTCGCCCGCTGCCGTTGGCGTGACCTGGGACAGTGGCTCTATGTGGCCGGAGCTCCCGCCACCGCGTTGTGCTTCGCCCTGCGGACGGATCCGCTTCGGCCGGGCGCCGTCGAAGTCGCGGCCGCCGTGGTCTTCGCCGCGGGCTTCCTGCTCTGGGCGGCGTTCATGCCCGTCAGGCGCGGCCCGTGGCCTTACGTCTGTCTCGTCCCCGGCTTCCTCCTCGGTGTCGGCTACACCGCCGCGCACGCCTTCGGTTGGGAATATCTCACCATCCCGCAGATGGCGGCGGTGCACGGCTCGCTCAATCTGCTCGGTGCGTTGTTGCTCGCGGCCCAGGCGCCGGCGTTCGAGGACGTCGCCGCGCCGGCCCCTGATCTCACCACGCCCGTCGAGGCCGGCGATCGCGCGACGGCGACCTTCGCTGATTCGCATCGCGTCGTGGTCGGCCCATGGTCGCCGGAAGCCTTTGCCCGGGTGAAGGAAGCCCTGCTCGGTTACCGATTCTATCCTGCTTCCGTCATGGTTCGACGGACTCAATTCGAAGACGAAGGACGGGCGGTGCGCGTCGGCGACAGGTTAGGGCTAGGCTTGTTCGTCCCGAATCTGCCAGGCCTGGCTCCGCTGATGCTGCCAGCCATCGTCGAGGTCGACGTCGTCGAAGCCGGCGCTGAGCGGGTCGCCTTGGGCTATGCGACGACCCGCCGTCATTACGGACGCGGCATCTGGCGGGCCGAAGTGAAGCGCGAAGGCGAAGAACTCGTGCTCACCGTTGCCTATCACGTGCGTCCCAGCCGTTGGTTCGTCTGGTGCGGATTACCGGTCTACCGTCGATTCCAGCTCGCCGCTTTCCGCGCCGGTGCGGACAACCTGCGCCGCGTGGCGGCTTAAGGGGCGGGCAGGCGGACGAGCGTGATGTCGGCCGGGCGGCAGGTGCCCAGGCGGATCTCGCCGGCGTTGGCGGCGGCGAAGATCGGCGGCTCCGGATGGATCGTCGCGATGCCGCTGGCGGCACGGGCGGCGTTGATCTTCTGGAGCCCGATGAAGTCGATGATCACCGGGTTGGCGCTGCCGAGCAGCGTCTTCTCCGAGCGGCACCAGCTGGCGTCGAAGCCCGGACCGCCGAGCACCTGGTAGCGCTCCAGCGAGAGCATCGTCAGCACGTTGCGCTTGGACAGCTTCGGGATGGCGCAGACTTCCACGGCGGCCTTGGAGGCGTTGAAGGGATTATCGAGGAAGCGTTCGGCGTTGGCCATGTTGCCGATCGAAGCCGCGGCCATCGCGCCGTGCACGCCGAGCGAGCGGCTGTCGCTGAGCACCGGCAGGTTGATCCAGAAATCGACCTCATCGATGAGGGTCTTCGGGAGCACGCTCACGCGCGCGTCGCCCCAGGGCACGTTCGGAGTTCCCGGGCGAGGCAGCACCTGGTTCTCGTAACGCAGGCGGCTGTCGGCCGCCCAGCCCGGCGCTTGGGTCTCCCAGGCGAGGACCGGGAAACCTTCGAAGGCGTCAGGCTGAGATGAGAGCGAAGGCAGGAAGCCCGCCTGGCGGAGGTTGTCCGGTTTGGCGTCGCACAGGGTGATCGCGCCTTGCGCGAAACCACGGCGGAGCAGGGCGGCCGTGATCGCGCGGACCAGCGGCTTGGGCGTGGCCAGACCGGCGCCGCCTTCGGAGGAAAGCTTGAGGCCGCAGCGTTTGAGTTCGCCGGGGCGGAGGCTCAGGCCGGTGCGACCTTCGAACTCCCCGAAGGTCTTCTCCACGGCGACGGCGTAGTCACGGTCTTCGAAGCCGCCGAGCTTCTGCTCGATGAGCAGCAGCTTCGGGTCGGTGGCGGCATCGCCGGCGGCGGTGCCGACGAGGACCAAGGCGAGGGCGGCGAAGAAGCGCATGCCCGCATCCTCTTCCTTTGCCGCCCCGCCGCAAGCCGCTGTTTTGTTTGCACGGGGAGGGGGAGACCCCATCGTGAGGCGCATGTCCGCCCCCGCCGTCCTCCCCCAGCGCCGCATCCTCGGACTCATCTTCCTGACGGTGTTCATGGACATCGTGGGCTTCAGCATCATCATCCCGCTGTTCCCCCACCTTCTGGACCACTATATCCGGACGGAAGGCGCGGCCGGCACCTTGATCGGGTCTCTTAATTCAGCCGCGGAATGGATGGGCGGCGACACGGTCTTCAAGAAGACGGTGCTGTTCGGCGGTCTCCTCAGCACGCTCTACTCGCTATTGCAGTTCGTGTTCTCGCCGATCTGGGGCGCGCTCTCCGACCGCCTGGGACGTCGCCGGATCCTGACCATCACCTTGGCCGGCAACGCACTCTCCTATCTGCTGTGGATCTTCGCGGCGCAGTTCTGGGTCGTGGTCGTCACCCGGCTCATTTCGGGCATGATGGCCGGCAATATCGCCGTAGCCAGCGCCGCCGCGGCGGACATCACCGATGAGAAGGAGCGCACGAAGGGCATGGCCGTCGTCGGCATCGCGATCGGTCTCGGCTTCGTCTTCGGTCCGGTCATCGGCGGCCTGGCTTCCTCGGTGCAGTTCGTTCACGGGCCGGTCGTCGGTTCTTTCGGCCTCAACCCGTTTTCCGTACCGGCAGCCATCGCCGCTTCGCTGGCCTTGCTGAATTACCTCCTGGTCGTGAAGTTCTTCCCGGAGACGCTCGCGCCGGAGCGCCGGGCTTCCGCGGACGCCAAGCGACCTTCGGTCTTCGACCTTGCCACGGTCCGCTCCTCCGCCGTCCGCCGTACCTCGTTCGCCAACCTCGTGTACCAGGTGGCCTTCACCGGCATGGAGAACACCATCGTCTTCCTGACCCTGGCGCTGTTCGCTTACAGCCCCCGCGACAACGCCTGGCTCTTCCTGTTCAACGGCGCCTGCATGATCTTCGCGCAGGGTCTCGCCCGCCAGCTCGTGAAGCGACTGGGTCAGCGCAAGGTCGTGATGCTCGGCATGCTCATCGCGGCGGTCGCCTTCGTCTGGGTCGCGTTGATCCCGCCGACTCTCGCTGCAGAGGGCTCGGGCGCGAAGACTTCCTTCTACCTCGGCCTCGGCCTGATCTCCTTCGCGACCGGCCTGATCCTGCCCAGCGTGTCGGCCTTGGTCTCGCTTTACTCCGACGCCTCGGAGCAGGGACGTAACCTCGGCATCCTGCGGTCCGCCGGCTCGCTCGCCCGTGTGATCGGTCCGGTGACCGCGGCGTTGCTCTATTTCCACTTCGGTTCCCACTTCTGGGTCTACCTCGGCGGTGCGCTCCTGATGCTCCCGGCGATCTGGATCGTCCGCGGCCTGCCGGATCCGTCCTCGGAAGCCACTTCGGCCTAGCCCTGCGCCAGGCTGCGGCCGAGCGCGTCGCCACCGCGGAGCGTGTGCATCAGCGAGATGCCGCCGCGGAAGGCGCCATGGAAATGCAGTCCGGGATGGGCGGCTTCGGCCTGGACCAACGCGGCTTCCCTCCGCGGCTGGCCGGCGTCGTATTGAGGGATGGCCCTTTCCCAGCGCTGGATCCATTCGCGTGCCGGCGCCTTCTTGATGCCGAGCGTCGCGGCGAGTTCGTCGTCGACCAAGCGGCGGAGCGCTTCGTCCGGTAGACGCGCGAGTTCCGGTCGGCGGTCTCCGCCGATGAAGCAGCAGAGCAGCACGTGACCTTCGGGGGCGCGTCCCGGCAGCACAGAAGAAGGGAATAGGCAGCCGAGCACGTCGCGGTGTTCGCCGCCCGGGGTCAGGTAGCCGAATCCGTCGAGCGGATGCGGGACGTCTTCGCGCGCGTAGCCACGGGCGACGACGGTCACTGGCGGCACCTGCGGATTTTCCCAATCCCGGAGGAACGGCGTGACCGTCTCGTCGAAGGGCAGGGAGCCCCAATGCCAGCAGGGCGCGGTGACCACCAGATGCTTCGCGGAGACGCCTTCGTCTTGGCCGTCCGGGCCACGCCAGGCGACGTTCCAGCCGCGCGCGTCGCGGCGGAGCGAAGTCGTCACGACACCGAGCCGGAGGTCTTCCGCGGGCAGACGCGAAGCCATCGCCTCGGCTAGCTGGCGCATGCCTCCGGGGAAACCGACGACCGTGCGTTGCGTCTTCGGGCCGCGGCGTAGTCCGTTGAGCACCGATCCATAAGTCTGTTCGAGCGCATGGATGCGCGGGAAGCAGCTGGCCATCACCAGACGCGCCGGGTCGCCCGCGTGTACGCCGGAGACGATCGGATCCATGAGCATCGCGGCGGCCTCGGGGCCGAAGCGGCGCGTGGCGAATTCGACGACCGTCTCGCCGGCGTGGCCGCCTTTCGCGCGGAAGGGTTCGGAAAGCAGGCGCAGTTTGCCACTCCACGTGAGCAGCCTGCTGGTCAGCAGGGTGAGGGGGCTCGGGCCGAGGCCATGGAGTTCGCCGCGGGCGAAGATGTAGCGACGGGCCGCCCGCATGTCGGCCGACTGCATGACCTCGCCGAGTCCGTAGGCAGCCATCAAGGCTCCGTCTTCGGCTCCCTCGAGTTGCAGGGTGTTGGGGCCGGTCTCGACGATCCAGCCCTCGTCCAAGTGGGTCCGGATCGAGCCACCGACGCGGGCGGCGGGTTCGAGCACCTTCACCTTCACCCCGGCTCGGAGCATCGCATGGGCCACGGCCAGGCCGGCCGGCCCGGCTCCGAGGATGACTGCGTCGTAGCCCATGAGGTATCTTCGGCCGATAAGCCTGAGGTTGGCAACCCTGCGTCGTGCGGGCTGTCTGGAAAGCATGAGGACTCTCTTGTTTCTGCTCCTGCCCTTGGCCTGCCTGGCGGACACCGTCACCATGAAGGACGGCACTTTCCTCAAAGGGCGCATCGAACGGATCGCCGACGGCGTGATGGAATTCCGCGCGCCTTCACTGGGTAACGCGAACCTGCTGCGGCTGGAGCTCGGGCAGGTCGAATCTTTCGTCACCGACGAATCCGTGCGCGTGAGCTCGGGTGGCGTCGTCTCGGACGGCATCGCCTCCGCGGCGGGCGGCCGGGTCGTCACGCGCGGCGGCCGCGAGACCAATACCCTCGATCAGGCCGTCGAGCTCTGGCGGGAGCCTTCGCAGCGCCCGTCCGAGACCGGCGATAAGCGTCAATGGGTCACGCAGGCGGACGCGGATCTCTCCGGTCGCAGCGGCGTCGTGGCCGGCTCGGGTTTCAGCACGGGCTTTTCCGCTAAGGGCGTGACCAAGGCGGACACCTTGCTCGGCGGCGTGCGCTTCATGCGGGCCGAGGCTCAGGACCGAATCTCGGCGGATGACCTCCATGTGACCCTGTCGTATGAGACGAATCCGACGAACGTCCTCTACTGGTATCTCCGTACCGACACGGGGTTCGACAATGCTCGCCGGATCGACTTCTTCTCCGTCAACGCGGCCGGCCTCGGTTTCCGTCTCTTCACCGACGCCAAGGGCAAGCTCGATGCGCGGGCCGGCTTGGGTCACCGCCTCGAGATTTTCGATGACACCTTCGAGCCCAACCGCGCGGCGCCCTCGGGTGACTTCGGGCTGATCTTCTCCCGTGAACTCGGCTGGGCGGCCTGGGAAACCTCCTTGGATTTCGTCCCATCCTTCCAAGTCACCGGTGACTACTTCATCCGACACGAAAGCAGCCTGAATCTCCTCCGCAGTGCTGGCCCGTTGTCCTTGCGGGTCGGGCTGGCTAACAATTTCCGTTCCAAGCCCCTGCCCACTCAGGTCAAGACCGACACCGCCTACTTCCTCCGGACGACCTATGTCTGGAAATGAGCAGGGTGGTTTTGCTCAAAATTAAGCATAAGTGTCTAAAAAAACACAAAACCCCTTGTGAATGGTTACCTATTGAACCGTGGCACACGGGGTGCTTTGAAATTGTTCGTAATTAGTCATCTTTCCAATCCCCCCATCCATGAGCACCAACCCAGCCCGTCGCAACGCCATCGAAGCGATCGCTTCCCAGCCTCGCCTTCAGGGCAGCTTCGACTTCCGCAATGAGAAGATCGACCTGATCTACGGCCAGAATGTCTTCTCCCTCGATAAGATGGAGAAGCGCCTCCCGAAGGACGTCTTCAAGTCCCTCAAGGCTAACATCGAATCTGGCGCCAAGCTCGATGCCGCCGCGGCCGACGTCGTCGCCGCCGCCATCAAGGATTGGGCTCTTGAGCGCGGCGCCACGCACTACGCTCACGTGTTCTACCCGCTCACCGGTTTCACCGCCGAGAAGCATGACACCTTCTTCGAACCCAATGGCAACGGCACGCTCGCCCAGTTCTCCGGCAAGGCGCTGATCCAGGCCGAGCCGGACGCCTCCTCGTTCCCGAACGGCGGCCTCCGTTCCACCTTCGAAGCCCGTGGTTACACCGCGTGGGACGTCACCTCCCCGGCTTACATCTTCGACACCGAGAACGGTTCGACCCTCTGCATCCCGACCGCGTTCGTCTCCTGGAAGGGCGAGGCCCTCGACAAGAAGACCCCGTTGCTCCGCTCGATGGCTGCGGTGAACAAGGCCGCTTCGCGCGTCCTCGCCCTCTTCGGCAAGAAGCACGGCTACATCTCCGCTTCTTGCGGCCCTGAGCAGGAGTACTTCCTGATCGACTCCCGCCTCTTCCACCTCCGTCCCGACCTCTACACCTGCGGTCGCTCCCTCTTCGGCGCCAAGCCGGCCAAGGGCCAGGAGTTCGAAGACCAGTACTTCGGCACTATCCCGGACCGCGTGCTCGCGTGCATGATGGAAACCGAGCGCGAGTGCTTCAAGCTCGGTATCCCGATCAAGACCCGTCACAACGAAGTCGCTCCGGCCCAGTACGAAGTGGCCCCGATCTACGAATCCGCCAACGTCGCCCACGACCACCAGATGCTCACGATGACGCTGCTCCGCCGCGTCGCCGCCAAGCATGGCTTCGTCTGCCTCCTCGCCGAGAAGCCCTTCGCGGGCGTCAACGGTTCCGGCAAGCACGTCAACTGGTCCATCGGTGGCGCCGGCGTCGGCAACCTCCTCGAGCCCGGCCACAACCCGCACGAGAACGCCCAGTTCCTCACCTTCTGCTCCGCGGTCATCCGCGCCGTCGACCTGCACCAGGGTCTCCTCCGTGCTTCCGTCGCCTCGGCCGGCAACGACCACCGCCTCGGCGCCAACGAAGCCCCGCCCGCCATCATCTCGATCTACCTGGGCGACATGCTCAACGAAGTCATCGAGCAGGTGAAGAAGAGCGGTTCCGCTTCCAGCTCGCGCAAGGGCGGTCATATGACCCTCGGTGTCGACACCCTCCCGATCCTTCCGAAGGACGCCGGTGACCGTAACCGTACCAGTCCCTTCGCCTTCACCGGCAACAAGTTCGAGTTCCGCGCCGTCGGTTCCGCCTTCTCGGTGGCCGGCCCCCTGACCGTGCTCAACACGATCATGGCCGACTCGCTCGACAAGCTCGCCGACGAACTCGCCGCCGCCCTCAAGAAGAACTCCGACTTCAACTCCGCGCTCCAGAGCGTCCTCAAGGACATCCTCACCAAGCACGGAAGGATCATCTTCAACGGCAACGGTTACTCCGAAGAGTGGCACAAGGAAGCCGCCAAGCGCGGTCTCAAGAACCTTCGCACGACCCCCGACGCGCTCCCTGAGATCGTCGCCAAGTCGTCGATCGACGTCTTCGAGCGCCAGGGCGTCCTCTCCAAGGCCGAACTCGAGTCCCGCGAAGAGATCTACACGCACTCCTACGTGCTCGCGATCAACACCGAGTCGAAGCTCGTGGCCGAAATCGCCAAGACCCTGCTGCTCCCGGCCGCCCTCAAGTTCGCCGCTGACCTGACCCCGGTCGAGAAGACCAAGTCCGGTGGCAAGCTCCGCAAGGAAGTCGTGGTTCTCGCCGACCAGCTCTCCGCCGCCATCGACGCCCTCGACGCCGCCCGCGACGTCAGCAAGTCCGATACGCACGCCCAGGCCAAGCACTCCTGCGACAAGGTCCTCCCGGCCATGCTCAAGGTCCGCGCCGCCGCCGACGCCCTCGAAGAGATCGTCGCCGACGAATACTGGCCGCTGCCGTCCTACCAGGAACTGCTGTTCCTCCGCTAAGCCTCGACCGGCTTTGCCGAGGCCAAGGGCCGAACCTCCGGGTTCGGCCCTTTTTGTTGCCCGGAGCGGTCGGCGGGTGCCCCAAAGCAGAAGGCCCGTCGCGATGACGGGCCTTCGGGTGCTTGGACTAGGACGGACGCTTAGACGTTGTCCCACTTCTTGCGCAGGTAGGCGCTGAAGTTCTTGACCTTCTTCTTGCGGCGACGGCGTTCGGCCGGCTTCTCGAAGCCTCGCTTGGCGCGGGCGTCCTTGATGATGCCCTCGCGGTCGATCTTCTTCTTGAGGCGGCGGAGAGCCTTGTCGACGGTCTCGCCTTTGCGAATCTTGATTTCTACGGACATGTGAGCGTTTGGAGGGTCGAAAGAACAAGGGGGGAGGCCTTTCGTCAACCCCGAATCCAAGGGTATTTAAAGCCGTGAATAAGTGGGACTCCCGGAGGGCACTAGACGCTTGCGGCGGGGGTAGGGCAGGGCAATCGTGCGGTTCACCCCTCGATGTACCTCAAGGAAATCGTCGCCAACGGATTCAAAAGCTTCGCCGACCGGACCCGCATCGAGCTCCGTCCCGGGGTCACGGCCGTGGTCGGACCCAATGGCTGCGGTAAGTCCAACATCGTCGACGCGATCCGCTGGGTCCTGGGCGAGCAGTCCGCCAAGTCCCTGCGCGCCCCGGCGATGCAGGACGTCATCTTCGCCGGAACCGACCGCCGTAAGCCCCTCCCCCAGTGCGAGGTCGAACTGATCTTCGCGGACTGCGAGAAGGAGCTGGGTACCGCCTTCGCCGAAGTCTCCGTGATGCGCCGCCTTCACCGCGAGGGCGCCAGCGACTACTTCATCAACGGCAAGCCTTCGCGTCTGAAGGACATCCAGCGGCTCTTCATGGACACCGGCATCGGCCGGATGTCCTACTCTTTCATGGTGCAGGGCCAGATCGACCAGATCCTGTCCGCCAATCCTGCCGAGCGCCGCTACCTCTTCGAAGAGGCCGCCGGCATCACCCGCTACAAGGCCCAGCGTCGTGAGGCGTTGAACAAGCTCAGCGGTGTCGACGCCAACCTCGCGCGCATCACCGACGTGGTGAGCGAAGTCGGCCGCCAGATCGCTTCCCTGCGTCGGCAGGCCGCCAAGGCCCTTCGCTACCGCCGCCTCCGTCATCGCTTCACGCACCTCGACCTCGCCTGGCACGCCAAGCAGTTCGGCGACCGCCGCGCCCAGGTCGCGACGCTCGAGACCGACGCGACCGCCTGCCGTGCCGACGTCACCGCCCTGACCGAGGGACTGCGCGACCGCGAGGCCGCCTTGCTCCAGACCCGCGCCCGTCGCGCCGAACTCGCCGAACAGGTGCAGCTCGCCCAGCAGGCCCTCTTCGACCTCCGCACCGCCCGCGAGAACGCCGAGAACGAAGCCCGTACTTCCGACCTCCGTTCCGATGACCTCGCTTCGCGCCTCGCCGAGGCCCGCCGCGAGGCGCAGGAAGCCGAAGTCCAGATCGCCGAATATGAGCTCCGCCTCCGCGGCAGTTCCGACGCCAAGTCGACGGCCGCCGGCTCCGTCTCCGCCACCGACGCCGCCTATCGCGAGAAGACCGCCCAGGTCGAGGAAGCCGCCCGCCAGGTCGTCGAGGCCGAGAACCGACTCCGCCGCGCCCGCCAGGATATCCTCGTCGCCGAAGGCGAGATGACCCGCGCCCGCGGTGACGTCACGAACCTCGAGGTCGACCTCCGCGGCTATCAATCCCGTCACGTCGACCTTTCCGACTCGCTCACCCAGGCCAAGCAGGACCGCGTCGCGCTCGAGCAGCGCGTCACCGAATCCGGCGCCGTCGTCACGACCCGCCACGGCGAACTCCAGGCCGCGCGCACGGCCGAACAGGAAGCGACCGAGAAAGGCCGCGACCTGATCAACGATTTCCGCGCGCTGCAGCAGACGATTTCGGAGCAGGACCGTAAGGTCGCCAAGCTCTCCGCCCAGCTGGGCCTGCTCGAGCAGATGCAGTCCCGTCTCGAAGGCTTCTCCGAAGCCGCGAAGGCCGTGTTGCGCGGCGAGTTCTCCGAAGAGCTCCGCTCCGGCAAGGCCTCCGCTCTCGCCGACCTCGTGACCGTCGTCGACGTCTCCGCCGCCGCCGCCCTTGAAAACATCCTCGGCGCCGCCTCCGAGGCCGTCGCCCTCGACTCCGCCGAATTCCTGCCGGGCATCGTCGCCAAGATGGGCGAACGCCAGCTCGGCCGCGCGGTCTTCCAGGTCGAAGCCCCGCCCGCCGCCCGCTCCGGCTCGGCCGCTCCCGGCTGGCTCCGTCCCGCCACCTCGGCCGTCCAGGCCAAGTCCGCCGACCACGCCCGCCTGGTCGCCAACCTCTTCGACGGCTGCTACGTCTGCCCGTCCCTCGGCGATTTCATCAGCTGGTGGCGCGCCAATCCGGGCTTCGAATTCTTCCTCGTCGCGACCACCGACGGAGACCTCGTCGACCGCCGCGGCCTCGTCTACGCCGGCAAGCCCCGCAAGGCCGCCGCCAACGCCGGTTCCGGCGTCTTCTCCCGCGAAAGCGAGATCCGCGCCGTCCGCGCCTCGCTCGAATCCGAGAACGACCAGCTCACGACCCTCAACGAGAAGGCGCTGGGCATCCAGTCCGCGATGGACGCCAACGAGCTCGACGTCTCGGCCGCCCGCGACGCCACGCAGTTCGCCGCGCAGGAACTTTCCGTCGCCCAGGCCGACGAGCGTTCGGCCCGCCAGACGCTCACCGCCGCCGATGACCGCATCCAGCGCGAGGAGCGTCAGCTCGCCGAACTGGACAACGCCAAATCCGAAGCGCTCAAGCGCCGCGACCGCGCGCAGGAGACGCTGACGGCCAAGGACGCCCAGGTCGCCGAACTCCGCGCGACGATCTCCTCCGGCGAAGGTCAGCTCGAATCCGCCCGCGCCGAAGCCGAGCTACGCCGCAACGCCCTCGGTGACGTCCGCCTTTCGCTCGCCGAGCAGCGCCAGCGCCTCGAACTCGTCGGCCGCGAACTCGCCGACCTCGAGTCGCGCCGCGCCGAAGCCACCGCCCGCCTGAATTCGCGTCGCATCGAAGCGCAGCAGAACGAGAAACTGATCGCTGAGCTCAAGGCCTTGGCCGTGACCGCCCGCGAGACCTCCGCCCGCCTCGCCGGCGAGGTCGAAGCCGCCTCCGCGCAGCTCAACGAACACCGCCTCGCCCTCACCGAGACCGACGCCGCCGTCGAATCGGAAGACCGTGTCCTCTCCGTCGACCGTGATCGTCTCCGCGTCGCCGATACCCGCCTCAAGGGCCTTGAAGTCTCCCTCGCCGAGCAGACCTCGCAGTGCGGCTTCATCGTCGAGAAGGTCCAGGCCGACCATCAGCTCGACGTCGCCGACGTCGACTGGCGCCTCCAGCTCTGGCTGTCCGACGGCGAACCCGAAGGCATCTCCAGCTTCGACGACCTCGAGGAGACCGACGAAGAAGGTTCCCGTCCGGCCCCGAAGGCCGTCGCCCGCCGCGGCGAACCGACCGCCGAGGACCTCGCCGCGATGGAATCCGCCGACTGGCCGCCCCTCGTCCGCGAGATCGCCGACCTGCGCGACCGCATGGCCGGCATGGGCTCCGTCAATCTCGTCGCCGTCGAGGAATACTCCTCCCTGCGCGACCGTCACGACTTCCTCACCAAGCAGAGCGACGACCTCTGGAAGGCGAAGGAAGAACTGACCAAGGCGATCGACGAGCTCAACCAGACCTCGCTCAAGCTCTTCACCGACACTTTCGAGCAGGTGCGCAAGAACTTCAAGTTCACCTTCGAACGCCTCTTCGTCGGCGGCGCGGCCGACCTCACCATGGTCCAGGCCGAAGATCCGCTCGAGAGCGGCATCGAGATCGTCGCCCAGCCGCCCGGCACCAAGCTCCGCGGCATCACCCTGCTGTCCGGCGGCCAGAAGACCATGACCGCCGTGGCCTTGCTCTTCGCCATCTACATGGTGAAGCCCTCGCCTCTTTGCGTGCTCGACGAGCTCGACGCCCCGCTGGACGACGCCAACGTCAACCGCTTCACTGACATCATCCGCGAGTTCACCCGGTTCTCCCAGTTCGTGGTCATCACCCACAATAAGCGTACCGTCTCGGCGGCCGACGCCATCTTCGGGGCCACCATGCAGGAGAAGGGCGTCACCCGCCTGTTCTCCATGCGCTTCAATAAGGAGCGCGACGAGGCCGAGCCGACCCAGCCGGGCGGCGGGTTCACGATGGCCCGCTGAGGTCGCTTGCCTTGGGCAAGAGGACGGCTAGGGTGGGGGAGTCATGCTCCGTCATCTCACCGCGCTTGTCCTCTTGCCGGCCATGGCGCTCGCCGGCGTCACCTTCGAGACCGATGCCCGTCCCGTCAACCGGGCGGCGCCCGGTTCCAGTTATGCCGATATGCTCGCCCGGATCACGCCCGCCGTCGTCAGTGTGCGTACCGCCGAAGTGATTCCGGCCTCGGTCCTCAAACGTTACAGCGGACGCATCGATCCGGATAAGGTGCTGCAGGATGCGCAGACCGGCGAGACGCTCCTGCCCACCGGGCTGGGATCGGGCACGATCATCCATCCGGACGGCTACGTCATCACCAACCGCCACGTCGTGCTGCAGGAGAATCGTCGCAGCGTCGCCAATACCGTCATCGTGCAGCTCGCCGACCGCCGTGAATTCCGGGCCAAGGTGCTCGGGGTCGACGCCGGCACGGACATCGCCGTGTTGAAGATCGAAGGCAAGGGCCTGCCTTACGCCCGGTTCGCCGACAGCGACAAAGCCCGCGTGGGCGACGTCGTCTTCGCCATCGGTAATCCGCTCGACGCCGGCCTCACGGTCACTTCGGGCATCGTCTCGGCCTTGGGGCGTTCCGGCAAGCTGGGCATGGGCATGGCGTTCGAAGATTTCATCCAGACCGACGCCGCGATCAATCCGGGCAATAGCGGCGGGCCTCTCATCGACTTCGAAGGCCGCCTGCTCGGCATGAACACCGCCATCAAGTCCGGGACCGGCCTGAGCGTCGGCCTCGGTTATTCCATTCCGTCGAACCTCATCACCGCCGTCGCGCTCGACCTCGCCAACCAAGGTCGCGTCGTCCGCGGGCTCATCGGCGTGCAGGGGGAGGATCTCTCCGTCGCCGAAGCCACCAAACTTTCACTGGGGAAGGCCGGCGGCGTCCGCCTCGTCGTCGTCTCCGATGAAATGCCGGCGGCCAAGGCCGGGCTGAAGGTCGGCGACATCGTCGTCGGGCTCAACGGCAAGCCCGTCGAGAACTGGAACGAGATGCGTCTCGAGATCTCACGCCGTCGTCCGGGCGAGGTCCTCACCTTGAACTATATCCGGGAAGGCCGCGGCGCGCTGGCCCGCCTGACGGTCGCGGAACGTCCGCTCGACCGCTGAGCATGGGGGCGCTTTCGACATTTCGGAATCTGGCCGGCGGACGTCTGCCGCCGCTGACGCGCACGGCGTTGCTATGCGGTCTCAGCGTCTTCATCGCCGCCTTGGTCTTTTTCAGTCCCGGAGCAGGGGGGCTTCCGGCGGCGCGTCCGCTGACCCAGGGCGTCCGGCTGGTCTCACCCGGCGACGCGCGGACCGAAAGCGTCGTGCTCCTGGATAGCTCTGCGGTCTACCTGCCCTCGCCGGCGAAATCATCCAAGGCCGGCCGCGGTGAAGTCGGCCAGCCCGAGGACGCCCCCTTCGCCGCTTCCCGGCCCATCTTGCAGTTCGATCCGGCCAAGCCTCTCGGCAAGGACTCCATGCTGCAGGTACCCCGCCAGACCGCCCCGAGCGCAGCGCAGGCCATTCCCCTCGTGGCCCAGGAGCCCCTGACGACTTTCGGCTCGGCCGGCTTTCGTGACGTCAAGCTCGAGCCCCGGATGGCTTTCTTCGAGGTTTTGCCGCTCTCAGGGGGTAATAATTCGGTTATCAGCGGGAAAATCGAACATTTTGATATTAAAAAAGATAAGAATATCGGTATTAACGATAAAAACGCCCCACTGGGTGGCTATTTTGAGGTCGTTTTGAGCGTGGACAGCCTCGGGCAAGCCCCCTTGGGGGCGGTTCTGCGATATTCGGGCTCAAAGGCCCAGGATGAGGCCGTCCGGCGGTGGGCCGCCTCGGTCGAATGGGCCAAGCGGTTGCCTCCCGGGGTTTACCGGCTGATCGTAGGCCCTTAGGGCTCGCCAAAAGGGTTGTAAAACCCTTGCAAAAAACCGCTTGACGGAGGGGGTTTCGATGGTCATTCAAACCCTTCCCTTCGCGTCTTCATGTACGTCGACGGTTCGCCCCTGTAGCTCAGTTGGCAGAGCGCGTCCTTGGTAAGGACGAGGTCGCTGGTTCAAATCCAGTCGGGGGCTCCATCACTTTCCACACACCAAACCTAACCACCTCCTCACCACCAAAAACCATGGCCAAAGAGAAGTTCAATCGCACCAAGCCTCACGTCAACGTCGGCACCATCGGCCACATTGACCATGGCAAATCGACCACCACCGCCGCCATCGTGGCCGTGCAGGCCCGTCGCGGCCTCGCCGAGACCAAGTCCTACGCGGAAATCACCAAGGGTGGTACCGTCCGTGACGCCACCAAGACCGTGACCATCGCCGCCTCGCACGTCGAGTACGAGTCCGTCAACCGTCACTACGCCCACGTCGACTGCCCGGGCCACGCCGACTTCGTCAAGAACATGATCACCGGCGCCGCCCAGATGGACGGTGCGATCCTCGTCGTCTCCGCTGCTGACGGCGTCATGCCCCAGACCAAGGAGCACATCCTCCTCGCCCGCCAGGTCGGCGTGCCGAAGATCGTCGTCTGGCTCAACAAGGTCGACCTCTCTGAGCCCGACCTGATCGACCTCGTCGAGATGGAAGTCCGCGACCTCCTCAACAAGTACAACTACGAAGGCGACACCGCCAAGATCGTCCGTGGTTCCGCCACCGCCGCCCTCGAAGGCACCCCGGAAGGCGAACAGTCCATCCAGGACCTCCTCGCCGCCCTCGACTCCGAGATCGCTGAGCCCAAGCGCGAAACCGACAAGCCGTTCATGATGTCCGTCGAAGACGTCTTCTCCATCACCGGTCGTGGCACCGTCGCCACCGGTCGTATCGAGCGCGGCGTCATCAAGGTCGGCGAAGAAATCGAAATCGTCGGTCTCCGCGACACCCTCAAGACCACCGTCACCGGCGTCGAAATGTTCCGCAAGGAGCTCGACCAGGGCCAGGCCGGCGACAACGTCGGTCTCCTCGTCCGCGGCATCGAAAAGAGCCAGATCGAGCGTGGCCAGGTGCTCGCCAAGCCGGGTTCCATCAAGCCCCACACCGTCGCCAAGGCCCAGATCTACGTCCTCAAGCAGGATGAAGGCGGCCGTCACACCTCGTTCGCCAACAACTACCGCCCGCAGTTCTTCTTCGGTACCTGCGACGCGACCGGCACCGTCATCCTCCCGGAAGGCGTGGAAATGGTGATGCCTGGCGACAACGTCACGATCACGATCGAGCTGCAGAAGCCCGTCGCGATGGAAAAGGGCCAGCGCTTCGCTCTCCGCGAAGGCGGCAAGACCATCGGCGCCGGCCAGATCCTCGAAATCACCAAGTGATTTCCTGACCAAAAACGACCTACTACGGTGCCGAGGCCCCCTCAAAAGGGCCCCGGCATTCGTCTCTTTAACCACCAGTACAGGACGGTAGCTCAATTGGCAGAGTAGCGGTCTCCAAAACCGTTGGTTGTGGGTTCGACTCCCTCCCGTCCTGCCACTCTCACCACAACACCACCAGCATCATGTTCAGCTTCCTCGGACGCCTCCGCGCTTTCTGGAACGAGACCATCACCGAGGTCTTCGTCAAGGCTTCGTGGCCTACCGCCAAGGAGCTCGCCGACTCCACGCTGGTCGTGATCGCCGCCGTCGCCCTCCTGGGCGCCGTCGTCTTCCTCTGCGACTTCTCCCTCTCCAACTTCGTCCAGTTCGCGACCAAGCTCGTGCGCTGATCCGCCCCCATGTCCTCCCCCTCTGATTTCCGCTGGTATACCCTCCAGACCCTCTCGAACAACGAGAGCAAGGTGAAGCGCCTGCTCGATAAGGCCATCAAGGACGAGGAGATGGGCGATTTCGTCGCCGAGATCCTGATGCCGGTGAAGACCGTCAAGGACTTCCGCAACGGCAAGAAGCGCGAGAGCGAGATGAAGCTCTATCCTTCGTACCTCTTCGTCCGCGCCCGTCTCTTCGACGACGAAGGCACGCTGCTCGAGGCTCCCTGGAGCTTCCTGCGCAAGACCGATGGCGTCATCGGCCTCATCGGAGGACAGAATCCCGTCGCCCTCAAGACCGAGGAGATCAACACGATCCTCCAGCAGGTCGCCGACGCCGCCGACAAGGTCGTCCCGAAGATCAGCTTCAACATCGGCGAGCGCGTCAAGATCACCGACGGCCCCTTCGCCAACCTCGCCGGCAACATCGACAAGATCGACGCCGACCGCGGCAAGCTCGAGGTCTCCGTGGACATCTTCGGCCGTTCCACCCCGGTCGAACTCGAATTCTGGCAGGTCGAACGCGACGACCGCGAGTGATCCTTTTTCATCAACCCAACCATCTAAACACCCACCATGGCTAAGAAAGTCGTCGGCGAAATCAGGCTCCAGCTCCCCGCGGGCGCCGCTAACCCTGCTCCTCCCGTCGGCCCCGCGCTCGGCGCGAAGGGCGTCAACATCATGGCGTTCTGTAAGGAATTCAACGCCAAGACCAAGGACCAGGCCGGCATGATCCTCCCGGTCATCATCTCCGTCTACCAGGACAAGTCCTTCACGTTCATCCTGAAGTCCCCGCCCGCTTCCGTCCTCCTCAAGAAGGCCGCGAAGATCGAGTCCGGCTCCAAGGTTCCGAACCGCGACAAGGTCGGCAAGGTCACCAAGAAGCAGCTTCTCGAGATCGTCGAGCTGAAGAAGAAGGACCTCAATGCCGTCAACCCGGACAACGCCGCCCGCATGATCGCCGGCACCGCGCGCTCGATGGGCATCGAAGTCATCGGTTAATTTCACCCAACCCTAATCCAACCAAAACCACTGCATTCCGCAGGAGACCAAAAGTCGCTATGAGCAAAAAACCCAGCAAGCGCTACCGCGCCGCCCTCCAGGTCGCCGACCTGAAGGCCAAGTATGACGTCACCCAGGCCGCCGAGATCATCAAGAAGATGCCCGGCGCCAAGTTCGACGAGACCGTCGAGATCTCCGCCTTCCTCGGCGTCGATCCCAAGCAGTCGGACCAGATGGTCCGCGGCACCGTCTCCCTCCCGAACGGTTCCGGCAAGAAGATCAAGGTCCTCGCTTTCACCGAGAACCCGGCCGAAGCCCTCGCCGCCGGCGCCGATTACGCCGGCCTCGCCGATATGATCGCCAAGGTCAACGGCGGCTTCCTCGACTTCGACGTCGCCATCTCCACCGTCTCCGCGATGAAGGACGTCCGTCAGGTCGCCCGCGTCCTCGGTCCGAAGGGCCTCATGCCGAACCCGAAGTCGGGCACGGTCTCTGACGACCTCGCCAAGACCATCAAGGAAGTGAAGGCCGGACGCGTCGAATTCAAGATGGATAAGACCGGCAACATCGTGATCGTCATCGGCAAGAAGTCGTTCACCGCCGTCCAGCTCATCGAGAACGCCCAGGCCGCCCTGGCCGCCCTCGTCAAGTCCCAGCCCGCCGGCTTCTCCGGTGGCCGCTTCATCAAGTCGATCACCATCAGCGCCAGCATGAGCCCCGGCGTCGCCGTCGACCTCAAGCCCTACTCGGCCGCCGTCGCCACCGCCTAATCATAACCACGCCCAAGCGAAACCACGAACATGCGCGCTGAAAAACAATTCCTCGTCGACGAAGTCGCCGCCCAGCTGGCCAGCTCCAACTACCTGCTGCTCGCCAACTTCACCGGCGTCACCGTCGAGAACGCGACCGCCGTCCGTACCCAGCTCCGTGCCCATGGCGCCGAGTACCACGTCGTCAAGAACAGCATCCTCAACATCGCCGCCAAGCAGGCCAACCTGCCGGACATCTCCGCCCACCTGAGCGGCCACACGGCCCTCGTCACCGGCGGCAACAATCCGACCGGCGTCGCCAAGATCCTCGTCACCTTCTTCAAGGACTTCTCGAAGCTCGAAGTGAAGGGCGGCGTCCTTGACGCCAAGATCCTCACCAAGGCCGAAGTGGAAGCCCTGTCGAAGCTGCCGTCCCTCGACGGCATCCGCGCCCAGCTCCTCTCGCTCCTCTCCACCCCTGCCTCGCAGTTCGTCCGCCTCCTGGACGCCAAGCGCGAGAAGGACGAGAAGGCCGCCTAAACCCTTTCCTCGCGGAGGCGTCGCCATGTGGCGGCGTCCGAGCGGGGGGAATCCAAACCAAAAAACAACACACATCCAAAGAACCCCGGTTAGGGGCCTCGCGCCCTCAAATGTCCTTCATCGGACGCTAACCATTCAAGGAACCAAGATACCATGAGCAACATCACCAAAGACCAAGTCATCGAGTGGCTCAGCGCCCAGTCCGTCCTGGACATCGCTAACCTCGTGAAGGACCTCGAGACCAAGTGGGGCGTTTCCGCCGCCGCTCCTGTCGTCGTCGCCGCCGCCGGTGGCGCCGCCGCCGCCGCCCCTGCCGAAGAGAAGACGACTTTCGACGTCATCCTCAAGGCCAAGGGCGCGACCCCGATCAATGTCATTAAGGAAGTCCGCGCCATCACCGGCCTGGGCCTCAAGGAAGCCAAGGACCTCGTCGACGGCGCCCCGAAGCCCGTCAAGGAAGGCGTGTCCAAGGACGAAGCCAAGGATATCGAGACCAAGCTCAAGGCCGCCGGCGCCGAGGTCGAGGTCAAGTAATCCGTCTTCCGACGCACATCTGCAGAGCGGGGAGGGTAGCACCCTCCCGGGTCCGGCGACCCCTCCCCGCTTTTTCTTTCCCACGGCCGCCTAGTCCGACCCCACCAGGCAAACCAGTCAGCACCACCGAATCCACCCGACACTCCGAGCCCACCTTCACCAGCCATGCCTCAAGAGCGCAAAAACTTCGGTAAACTACGCGAAGTCATCCCTCCGCCCAACCTGATCGAGAACCAGATCTTCTCGTTCAACGATTTCCTGCAGCTGGACGAATCCGCGTCCGCCCGCAAGAACGTCGGCCTGGACGCGGTCTTCCGCGAGGCCTTCCCGGTGGAGAGCAACAACGGCAACTTCCGTCTCGAGTACCTCGAGTACGGCCTGGTGCTGCCCAAGCAGACCGAACTCGAGTGCATCCGCGAAGGCACGACCTACGCGATCTCGGTGATGCTCAAGCTCCGCCTCCGCGAGAAGGGCGCCTTCAAGGACGAAGAGATCCTGATGGGCGAGATCCCGATGATCACCGACCGTGGCTCCTTCATCGTCAACGGCGCCGAGCGCGTCGTCGTCTCCCAGCTCCACCGCTCTCCGGGCATCTGCTTCGAAGAGTCCGCCCACACGAGCGGCAAGATGCTCCACGCTTTCCGCATCATCCCCGACCGCGGCACCTGGATCGAAGTCCAGTTCGACCAGAACGACCTGCTCTGGGTCTACCTCGACCGTCGCCGCCGGCGCCGCAAGTTCCTCGTCACGACCCTCCTCCGCGCCTTCGGTTACAAGGACGACAAGGACATCCTGGCCCTCTTCTACCAGCATCGCGAACTGACGGCCAAGGCCGCCCTCGAACTCGATCCGGAAGAACTTTCCCAGCTCGTCTACGCCGACCCGATCGTCGACGTCGAGACCGGCAAGGTCGTCGCCAAGCAGTACGACAAGCTCTCCCGCGAGACCCTCAAGGAGATCCACAAGCAGCTTCCCAAGCAGAAGTTCGGCGTCTTCGACACCGCCTTCGACAACGGCTCCATCATCCTCTCGCTCCGTAAGGACATCGGCGCCGTCCGTAACGAGGAAGAAGCCCTCAAGGAGATCTTCCGCAAGCTCCGCCCCGGCGAGCCTGTCAACGTCAAGGGCGCCCGCGCCCACATGCAGCGCCTCTTCCAGGACCCGCTCCGTTACGACCTTGGTCGCGTCGGCCGCTACAAGCTCAACCAGAAGCTCAGCCTCAACGTCTCGCTCGACACCCGCACGATCACCCCGGAGGACATCGTCGAAGCCACCAAGCTCCTCTGCAAGCTGAGCGCCGGCGACGGCGCGATCGACGACATCGATCACCTCGGTTCCCGCCGCGTCCGTAACGTCGGCGAGCTCCTCGCCAACCAGTGCCGCGCCGGTCTCAAGAACGTCGTCAAGACGGTCAAGGCCCGCATCAACGAGTACGACCAGAGCGTCGACTCGATCACCCCGCAGAAGCTCGTCAACCCGAAGCCCTTCGGCAATTCGATCCGCGAATTCTTCGCCCGCAGCCAGCTGTCCCAGCTGATGGACCAGATCAATCCGCTGGCCGAGCTGACGCACAAGCGTCGTCTCTCCGCCCTCGGGCCCGGAGGCCTCAACCGCGATCGCGCCGGCTTCGAAGTCCGCGACGTCCATCCGTCCCACTACGGCCGCATCTGCCCGATCGAGACCCCCGAAGGTCCGAACATCGGCCTGATCAACTCCCTCTCCACCTACTCCCGCATCAACGAGTTCGGCTTCATCGAAGCTCCGTATCGTAAGGTCGTGCGCGGCAAGGTCTCCAGCCAGGTCGAGTTCATGACCGCGGACCAGGAAGAGAAGTTCAAGGTCGCCCAGGCCAACTCTGAGCTCGACGACGCCTCCCGCCTCAAGGGCAAGGTCACCGTCCGCTACCGCGACGACATCCTCGAAGTCGAACCGGAAGACGTCGACTACATGGACGTCTCCCCGCAGCAGGTCGTCTCCGTGGCCGCCGCCCTCATCCCCTTCCTGGAGCATGACGACGCGAACCGCGCGCTCATGGGTTCCAACATGCAGCGTCAGGGCGTGCCGCTCGTCGTGACCGAGGCCCCGTTCGTGGGCACCGGCCTCGAACGCCGCGTCGCCATCGACTCGAAGACCGTGATCGTCGCCGAAGGCCCCGGCATCGTCGCCGCCGCCGATTCCCGTCGCATCATCATCACCAAGGACGGCGAAGTCGCCCCCGCCCAGCTCGAGAACAAGAAGTTCAAGAGCGAGCCGGCCAAGGGCGTCTACGTCTACGACCTCCGCAAGTTCCTCAAGACCAACTCCTCCACGTGCTTCAACCAGCGTCCGCTGGTCCGCCGCGGCGACAAGGTCAAGCAGGGCGACATCATCGCCGACGGCGCCGCCACCGACAAGGGTGAGCTCGCCCTCGGACGCAACGTCCTCGTCGGCTTCATGCCGTGGAACGGCTACAACTTCGAAGACGCGATCCTGCTCTCCGAACGCATGCTCAAGGACGACGTCTTCACGTCCGTCCACATCGAGGAATTCGAAGTCACCGCCCGTGACACGAAGCTCGGGCCTGAGCAGATCACCCGCGACATCCCGAACCTCGGCGAGGAAGCCCTGCGCAACCTCAACCGCGACGGCGTCATCCGCATCGGCGCCGAAGTGAAGCCTGACGACATCCTCGTCGGCAAGATCACGCCGAAGTCCGAAGGCGACCTCGCCCCCGAAGAGAAGCTCCTCCGCGCCATCTTCGGCGAGAAGGCCCGCGACGTGAAGGATACCTCCCTCCGCGTGCCCTCCGGCATCTCCGGCATCATCATGGACGTGAAGGTGTCCTCCCGTACCGACAAGGACGACGGCCGCCTCTCGCCCAACGACCAGCGCCGCGCCCTGAAGAAGGTCAACGAAGAGTACCGCACGGCCGACTCCCGCCTCCGCGAAGAGATGACCGAGTCCCTCTCGAACATCCTCCTCGGCGAGAAGATCCCGCTCGACGTCAAGAACTCCGAGACCGGCGAAGCCATCATCCCGGCCAACCGCAAGATCACCAAGACCCTCCTCCGCCGCCTGGCCTCCGTCTCCCGTTCCATCGAGATGAACGACTCGCCGGTGAAGCAGAAGATCCGCCAGATCGTCGACGGCTACCACCGCCGCTTCGACGAGCTTGAGCAGGAGCGCGCCCGCAAGGTCGAAGCCATCGAACAGGGCATCGACGAAGGCGGCGCCATCAAGAACGTCAAGGTGTACATCGCCACCAAGCGCAAGATCCAGGTCGGCGACAAGATGGCCGGTCGCCACGGCAACAAGGGCGTCGTCGCCCGCATCGTGCCGGTCGAAGACATGCCTTACCTCGCCGACGGCACCCCCGTCGACATCTGCCTCAACCCGCTCGGCGTTCCTTCCCGAATGAACGTCGGCCAGGTCCTCGAGACGCACCTCGGCTGGGCTTGTTCCAAGCTCGGCCTGAAGATGGCCACCCCCATCTTCGACGGCATCCCCGAGAAGCAGATCCGCGAATACCTCAAGCAGGCCGAACTCCCCGAGACGGGCAAGGCGATGCTCATCAACGGTCACACCGGCGAAGCGTTCGACCAGGACGTCGTCGTCGGCTACATCTACATGATGAAGCTGAACCACCTCGTCGCGGACAAGATCCACGCCCGCGCCACCGGTCCTTACAGCCTCATCACGCAGCAGCCTCTCGGCGGCAAGGCCCAGTACGGCGGCCAGCGTTTCGGCGAAATGGAAGTCTGGGCCCTCGAAGCCTACGGCGCCGCCTACACGCTGCAGGAACTCCTCACGGTCAAGTCCGACGACGTCGCCGGCCGCACCAAGATCTACGAGCAGCTCGTCAAGGGTGACAACACCCTCGTCAGCGGCACGCCCCAGTCCTTCAACGTGCTGATGAAGGAGATGCAGGCCTTGTGCCTGGATGTCCGCCTCGGCTCCACCACCGCCCCCACCCCGGATCGTAACTGAGCGTCCGACGTACCCACACCCAGACCTTAACAGACATGATTCACCCGGAGCACACCCCCGAGTTCACCGCCAACGAGACGAAGGAACAGTCCTTCGATTTCGTCTCCATCTCGATCGCCTCCCCCGAGGAGATCGTCCAGTGGACCGGCGAGCAGTTCCTCGACGAACTCGACGAACACGGCAACCGCAAGGTCAAGGGCCTCAAGGAAGTAAAGAGCCCTGAGACCATCAACTACCGCTCGTTCAAGCCCGAGCCGAACGGCCTCTTCTGCCAGCGCATCTTCGGCCCGGTCCGCGACTACGAATGCTACTGCGGCAAGTACAAGAAGGTGAAGTACAAGGACGTCGTCTGCGACAAGTGCGGCGTCGAAGTCACCGTGTCCCGCGTCCGTCGCGAGCGCATGGGCTACATCCGCCTCGCCATCCCGGTCTCCCACATCTGGTTCCTGAAGAGCATGCCCAGCCGTCTGTCGCTGATGCTCGACATGACCACCCGCCAGCTCGAGCAGGTCATCTACTACCAGAAGTACCTGGTCGTCGACCCGGGCGCCACCGGCATGGAAGAGAAGGAACTCCTCGACGAGGAATCCTACCGCCGCGCCGTCGAACAGCACGGTCCTGACGCCTTCAAGGCCCGCATGGGCGCCGAAGCCCTCCAGCAGCTCCTCAAGAAGATGGATCTCGCCTCCACGGTCGAGAACCTCCGCGACCAGCTCCGCTCCACGCGCTCCAAGCAGATCAAGAAGAAGATCGCCCGCCGCATGAAGATCATCCAGGGCTTCCTGGCTTCCGGCAAGCGCCCCGAGCACATGATCCTGACGGTGCTCCCGGTCATCCCGCCGGACCTCCGTCCGCTCGTCCCCCTCGAAGGCGGCCGTTTCGCCACCTCCGACCTGAACGACCTCTACCGTCGCGTCATCAACCGCAACAACCGCCTGAAGCAGCTCATCCAGATGAAGACGCCCGACGTCATCATCCACAATGAGATGCGCATGCTCCAGGAAGCCGTCGACGCCCTCCTCGACAACGGTCGCCACGGCAAGCCGGTCAAGGACCGCGACCGTCAGCTGAAGTCCATCTCGGACATGCTGAAGGGCAAGCATGGCCGTTTCCGCCAGAACCTCCTCGGCAAGCGCGTCGACTACTCCGGTCGTTCCGTCATCGTCATCGGACCTGAGCTCAAGCTCAACCAGTGCGGTCTCCCGAAGAAGATGGCCCTCGTGCTCTTCGAGCCGTTCATCATCCGCCGCCTCAAGGAACTGGGCTTCGCCCACACCGTCCGCGGCGCCCGCAAGCACATCGAGCAGAAGAAGCCCGAGGTCTGGGATATCCTGGAAGAAGTGACCAAGGGTCACCCGGTGTTCCTCAACCGCGCGCCGACGCTCCACCGTCTGTCCATCCAGGCCTTCGAGCCCATCCTCATCGAGGGTGACGCGATCCGCCTCCACCCGCTCGTCTGTACCGCTTACAACGCGGACTTCGACGGTGACCAGATGGCCGTCCACGTCCCGCTGTCCCTGGAAGCCATCATGGAGTGCAAGCTCCTGATGATGTCCACGAACAACATCTTCTCGCCGTCCAGCGGTAAGCCGATCCTCACGCCGTCCCAGGACATCGTGCTCGGCGCCTACTACCTGACGCTCGAACCCGCCGACAAGCCGGCGGCCAACACCCACCTGCCGGTGCTCGGCTCCGTGTCCGAGGCGACCTTCGCCGAAGCCGAAGGCTCGCTCCACCTGCATGACTGGGTCCGCTACGCCAACCCCGACTTCAACCGCAAGACGGTCCACGGCGAGCCCAACGGCAGCACGATCGTCACCACGGTCGGCCGCATCATCTTCAACACCATCTGGCCTTCCGAACTCGGCTTCTTCAACGAGACCGTGAAGAAGGGCCAGCTCGGCGACCTGATCCTGAAGACCTACAAGTATTGCGGCCGCGAGGCTTCGATCCCGGTCCTCGACGCGCTCAAGGAGACCGGCTTCCGCATCGCGACCAAGGCCGGCATCTCCATCGGCGTGAACGACATGATCTACCCGAAGGAGAAGGAAGGCCTCGTCCGCGAAGCCACCGCCAAGGTCCGCGAATTCCAGCGCCAGAACGAATCCGGCACGATCACCAACGACGAACGTCGTAACAAGGTCGTCGACACCTGGTCCGGCGCCACCGACGCCATCGCGCAGTCGGTGTACACCACGCTCTCGCAGTCCGCGAAGGTGGCCGGCGTGAAGAAGGGCGATCCCCGCCACGCCCACCGCATGCTCATCAACCCGGTGTACGTCCTCATGGACTCCGGCGCGCGTGGCAACAAGGCGCAGGTGAAGCAGCTTTGCGGCGCCCGCGGCCTGATGGCCAAGCCCTCCGGCGAAATCATCGAGCGTCCGATCTTGTCCTCCTTCCGCGAAGGCCTCTCGGTCCTCGAGTACTTCATCTCGACGCACGGCGCCCGTAAGGGTCTGTCCGACACCGCGCTGAAGACCGCTGACGCCGGTTACATGACCCGTAAGCTCTGCGACGTGGCCATGGACGTCATCGTCACGGATTCCCGCGACGTGGCCCCCGGTTCGGAAGTCATCACGCTCGGCGACGCCGCCCTCGGCCGTCACCTGGCCGCCGACGTCACGAACCCCTCCGGCGCCGCCAAGTTCCTCGCGAAGTCCGAAGCCCCGCTCACGGAAGAGCTCATGGCCAAGCTCCGCGACGCCGGCGTCGACCGCGTCCACGTGCACATCCCGAACGGCGTCTGGAAGACCCCGATCTACGACGGCGACGAGCTCCTCGTCTCCCTCTCCGAACGCATCGTGGGCCGTTGCCCGTCCGAAGACGTCACGAACCCGCTCAATCCTTCCGAAGTCATCGTGAAGGCCGGCGAGCTCATCGACGAAGTCCTCGCCAAGCGCATCGAGACCGTCGGTCTCGACCGCGTCAAGGTCCTCTCCCCGCTCACGCACATGAACGTGAACGCGATCCCGCCCACCTCCTACGGCCTCGATCCTTCGACCGGCCGCATGGTCGAACGCGGCACCGCGGTCGGCATCATCGCCGCCCAGTCCATCGGTGAGCCGGGCACCCAGCTGACCATGCGTACGTTCCACATCGGTGGCGTCGCGCAGCTGAAGACCCCGGAAATCAAGTCCAAGGGCAAGGGCCTCGTCCAGTACGTCGACCTCACCACGGTCGCCGTCGGCGACAAGTTCATCGCCGTCAACGGTAACGGCTCGATCCGCCTCCTCAACGAGGCCGGCTCGCCGACCGAGGAATACCGCATCGTCGCCGGCTCCGTCGTCGGCGTCGAGGACGGCAAGACGGCCGAGAAGGGCGTGCTCATCGCCGCCTGGGACCCGAACTCCACCCCGATCATCGCCAACGGTGACGGTAAGATCCGCCTCGTCGACATGATCTCGGGCGTGACCTTCACCGAAGAACGCGACCCGTCGAACAACACGTTCTACAAGTCCGTCATCGAGCACTCCGACGAACAGAATCCCCAGATTCAGATCATCGGCGCCAACGGCAAGGAAGTCGGTTCCTTCTCCATCCCGGCCGGCGCCCGCGTCGAAGTCGACGAAGGAGACAAGGTCGCCCGCGGCTCCATCGTCGCCAAGATCCCCCGTCAGGCCGCCAAGACCCAGGACATCACCGCCGGTCTGCCGCGCATCTCCGAGCTCTTCGAGGCCCGTCCTCCGAAGGACGCCGCCGAGATCGCCAAGATCGACGGTACCGTCCGCTTCGAGCCTTCCGTCCGCGGCAAGAAGCGCCTCGTCATCGCCGACTCCATCGGCCGCGAAGAGGAGCACCTCATCCCGCACGGCAAGCACATCATCGTCGCCGCCGGCGACAAGGTGAAGCAGGGCCAGGTCCTCACCGACGGCGCCGTCGACCCGCACGACATCCTCGACATCCTCGGCCAGTCCAAGGTGCAGGATTACCTCATCACCGAAATTCAGAAGGTGTACCGTACCCAGGGCGTCGTGATTAACGACAAGCACATCGAAATCATCGTCTCGCGCATGCTCCGCAAGGTCCGCATCACCGAGCCGGGCGACTCCGATTACCTCTGGGGCGAACAGGTCGACCGCACTCTCCTCGCCGAGAACAACCGCTCCATCAACGAGCGCGGCGGTCAGATCGCGGAATCCGAGCCGATCCTCCTGGGCATCACCAAGGCTTCCCTCGAGACCGAGTCCTTCATCTCGGCCGCCTCCTTCCAAGAGACGACCCGCGTCCTCACCGACGCCGCCACGATGGCCAAGCGCGACAACCTGACCGGCTTCAAGGAGAACGTGATCATGGGTCACCTCGTCCCCGCCGGCACCGGTCTGCCCGCCTACCGTCGCATCCGCGTCTTCCCGACCGAGGCCACGGCCTAAAGCCGTCATTGAGGTCGTTCACGACCCCGCCCCTGATCGGGCGGGGTCTTTGTTTTTAGGCGATTTCCCCCTGTTTGGGGGTTGAAGCCATCCGCATTTCACCTATCTCTCTGGTACCCCACCAAGAACACCCCCATGTCCCGCTTCCTTATCGCTGCCTCGGCTCTCACCGTCACGACCCTGGTCCAAGGCGCCAACTGGGTTCCGACCTCGCCCCTCGTGCAGATCGGCAACGACTGCGACCTCTTCTTCGACGCCTCCACCTACCTGGAAGTGACCGATAACCTCTATTCTGGCGCGACCAAGACCTCCGCCACGCAGTGGCTCGTCACCCCTGGCCTGGCCCTCGAATACGGTAAGGACTCCGCCCTGTCCGTGGAGTTCAAGGCCAGCCGTTCGCTGGTCCACTTCAACGGTTCCCAGTTCGCCGGCCTCGAGGATGAACGCGACGCCCTCAGCCTTGGCGTGACCTTCGCCGACGGCGGCCCCCTCAAGCTTTCGCTCAACTCCTCCTACCGCGTCACCGCACGTAATGACGACCTCCAGATGCAGGGCGTCGGCGTCGGCGTCATCGGTGCGACCCTCGTCCGTCAGGCCAACTACGTCCACAACTTCCGCGCCGACTACAAGCTGACCGAACGCCTCTCCGTCGGCCTCGGCTACGTCAACAGCTTCAACCAGTACCTTGATCCGGTGACCATCGTCAACGGCGCCAACTCGAGCTATAACACCAATCCGCTCACCGAACTGAACACGCAGTCGATGCCGCTCAGCTTCGATTACCAGGCCTTCGAGAAGCTCAGCTTCGGTCTCGTCCTCCAGCACGACGTGACCGACTACTCGGCCGCCCCGTACTTCAGCACCGCGACCCCGGTGCGCCCCGCCTTGGACCACCAGCGCCTCGAGAAGGATTTCTACGGCCTCACGGCCAAGGGCCAGCTCACCGAGTCCGGCAAGCTCAACGGCGTGATCCGCGCCGGCCTGAACCGCTACAACTTCGACAACACCGACGCCCAGACCGATCCGTCCTATTCCGTCAGCCTCAGCCACGTCCTCACCGAGCGCCTCAGCCACTCGCTGACCCTCGGCCGTGACATCAACGCCGCCACGACCAATGGTCGCATGGAGTCCCTCACTTATAACTACGGCGTCAGCTATGCCGCCGCCGAAGACCTCGACCTCAACCTCTCCGTGTCCAAGAGCGACGTCGAAGTCGCCGCCAACTCGCTCCTGACGACGATCGACACGATGACTTACATCCTGGGTGCCAGCTTCAAGTACAATTCGCACCTGAGCTTCCAGGCGAATTATAACTTCACGGACGCCAAGGCCTCCAACGCCTCCTCGACCTTCAACGCGAACACCTTCTCGGTGTCCGCCTCCTTCCGCTACTAAGCGGCAGGGGAGTCCGCCTCTCGATGGCCCTGCTACGCGTCGCGCTCCTTGCCGTCCTCCTGACGGCCGGCCTGACGGGTTGTCAGCAGGTGTCCCATTGGCTCGCGGACAAGGTCTGGCCGATGTAGTGGCTGCGCGGCTCGCGCGTGACCGGTTGACCCGGCGAAGTCCTTGCCTACTATCTTCCTCATGCCTTCCGTCCTTCATCGCCTGCTCGGAGTCGGCTGTCTCGCCTTCCTCCTCACGGCCTGCGCGGCTTCTGACGGCGCGGGTTTCTCTTCCACCGCCCTCGAGCCCGAGAACGTGCTCACCATCGGGGCCGGCGAGCCCGCCTCCGTCGCCTTCGTCCCTCCGCCCCCCGACGCCGTGAAGCCGGCCGCCGCGCCCGCCGATTACGTCGTCGCGACGCCGACGGTGCAGGCCGACCCGGCCGACGGCCAGAACAGCTACCGCCTGCGCCCGCGTGATTTCGTCCGCATCCTCGTGATCAATCAGCCGGACACGCAGATCGAGCGACGCATCAATTCCGACGGGACCGTCGACATTCCGTTCCTGAAGAAGCTGGTGCCCGTCGCGGGCCTCACGCTCACCCAGGCGCAGGTCGAACTCGCCAACCAGTTCCGCCAGTATTTCAAGAAGCCGCAGGTCGCCATCTCCATCGTCACCTACGCCGAACGCCGCGTGTATGTCTCGGGCTACGTCGGCAAGCCCGGCCCCGTCTCGATTCCGCCCGAAGAGACCCTCACGCTCGGCCGCGCCCTCGCCATGGCCGGCGGCGTCCTGCCGCGCGGCAACCGCTCGGAAGTCACGATCAAGCGTGCCCGCCCGGGTTCGCCGATGGTCATCACCAAGGACGTCCGGCGGATCGACGACGGCGACGAACCGGACTTCGTCCTCGAGGACGAAGACCAGATCTACGTCCGAGACAGCCGCATCTGAGACCTCATGGCCACGCCCGAACCCGCTTCCTCCGGCCGCCCGGCTGAACCCGCCCGCGGCGGTTCCCGTGGCTATGGCTCTTATGGCTACGGCGGCTATGGCGCCGGGCAGGGGCAGGGCTATGGCTACGGTGGCTATGGCTCCGGCCAGCGCGGCACGTCCGCCAACCCGATCATGGGCTACCTGCTCATGCTGCGGGAGCGCTACTGGTGGATCATCCTCTCCGCGCTCGTCTTCCTGACGCTCGCCCTGCTCAATACCTTCAACACCACCGCCGAATACCGCGCCACCGGCCGTCTCCAGGTGTTCCGCCTCGCCCCGAACATCAACGGCGGTTCCTCGGCCGTGGAGGACAACTTCAAGATCGTCTCGAACGACGACTTCTTCACGGCGGTCGAAGTGATGCGCAGCGCGAACATCATCGAAGGCGTCTCGAAGCGCCTCACGGCGGCCGAGCTCAAGTACGTCCTGGAGCCTTATCAGGCCGGTAACATCTTCTCGGGTCCGCTGACCCCGCAGGAGGTCTTCGCGAAGCAGCGTGGGATCACCCCGCAGCGCCAGACCCTCGTCATCAACGTCGACTTCACCCACCCGAACCGCGACCTTGCCCGGCAGGTCGCCCGTCTTTTCTGCGAGTCCATCCAGAAGAACAGCGAAGACGACCGCCTGATGGTCACCAATCCGCTCGTGGAGAAGGCCCGTATCGAGATCGAGACCCTCGACGACAAGGTCCGCCGGCTCTACGAGCAGAAGAACGAGCTCATCAGGAACCAGAAGCTCCTCTCCATCGCCAAGGACACCAACACGCTGACCACCGAGCGCTCGGTGCTCGTCAAGGACCGCGAGGAGACCCGCAAGCAGATCGACGAGAACGAGATCCTCGTCGCCGTGATCGCCAGTTACGAGCAGGCTGGTCGTCCGATCGGCGACATCCCGCAGATCCGGGCCGACACCGACGTCGCCGCCGCCCAGACCGCCATCAGCGCCTCGAAGATCCGCATCAGCCAGATGATGGAGGAGCTCACCGACCAGCACCCTAAGCTCATCGCGGAGCGCGAGGCGCTTAATCAGGTCGAGCGTCAGCTCAAGGAGGCCGTCACGCAGGCCGTGAAATCCCGCCGCGCCGCCCTGGAGAACGCCAAGGCCCGCCATGAGGCCATCCTCCGCAACCTCGTCGCGAAGGAAGAAGAGATCTCCAAGCTGCAGGCCGCCAACGTCGAGCTTGAGCGCGTCGACAAGGATATCCGCGCCAACGAGGAGTTCCTCGGCCGCCAGAAGCTCAATTACGAGGAGGCCAAGCTCCGCTCCTCGACCTCCGGCACCAGCACGTCGATCCGCATCCTCGACATGCCTTCCGTGTCGGACAAGCCGATCAACAAGAACTATTACTTCAGCGCCCTCGTGGGCCTCGGCCTCGGCCTCGGTTTCGGCGTGGTCCTGATCGTCGTGCTCGGCACCTTGGACGACCGCATCAAGTCCGCCCAGGACGTCGAGGGCTCCCTCGGCCTGCCGTTGATCGGCACGATCCCCAAGGTCGTCGCGACCGCCGGCCCGGACCGCGCCTTGCTCGCCCGTCAGGACAAGGACCGCATCGCCACGGAGGCCGTGCGGTCGATCTACTCGGCGCTTAAGGTCAACCCCGCCGTCGCCCAGGCGCGCGTCTTCCTGGTGACCTCCACGCGGCCGAGCGAAGGCAAGACTTTCGTCGTGACCAACCTGGCGCTGATCTTCGCGCAGCACTCCGAACGCGTGCTCGTCATCGACGCCGACTTACGCCTCCCGAACATCGGTCCGTCGCTGGGCTTCACCGGCGACGCCGGCCTGAGCCGCTGGTTCAACGGCGAGGTTTCGTTGGATGACGCGATCGTGCGCGATGTGGCGCCAGGACTCGACGTCCTGCCGGTCGGAATCAGCTGCAAGAACCCGACGCAGGTGATCAATCACCCCAAGTTCCTTGAGATGATCGACGGTCTGCGCGGCCGCTACGACCGCATCTTCATCGATTCGCCCCCCATCGGCGCCGTCTCCGATTCCCTCCACCTCCTGCCGAAGGTCGACGGGGTGCTCTACGTCGTCCGCTACAACACGGTCAACCTGCGGAACGCCGTGGCCTGCCTCGGCCGTCTGCGCGACGCCCAGGCCCCTCTGCTCGGCGTCGTGCTCAATGCGATGTCCCTCCGGATGGCCTCGGCCTACACGGACACCTACGACTCCTCCTACCGTAAGTATTACGTCGACGAACCGTCCGGCCCGACCCCGCCGACGCCCTGATTCCCCCATGCCTGCCATGCGCCTGCTCCTGCTCCTCTCATCCCTGGCGATCGTCGGCTGCCAGCAAGTCCCGGTCACCGGCCGTTCGCAGTTCATCCTCGTCGACGAGGGCGAAGTGGCGGCGCTTTCGGCCACCGAGTTCGCGAAGATGAAGAAGCTTCCGGCCGACCCGCGCCTGCCGAAGCTCCGTGAGATCGGCCTGAAGATCGTCGCCGCCGCCCGACGCGACGACAAGGCCGGCGTCCTGCCGCCCGCTTCCCGCTGGGAATTCGCGGTCATCGACGACAAGTCGCCCAACGCGTTCGCGATGCCGGGCGGCAAGATCGGTTTCCATACCGGCATGTTCGCCTTCGCGCCGACGGACGACGATCTCGCCGTGATCATGGGCCACGAGGTCGCGCACGTCATCTGCCGTCACGGCTCCGAGCGCGTCTCCCAGACCATGGGTGTCGCGATCGCCGCCGCCGTCGCCGACGAAGCCACGCGCGATTCCTCCGCCAAGACCCGTGGCACCTGGATGGCCGCGGTCGGCCTCGGCGCGCAGTTCGGCATCCTGCTGCCGTTCAGCCGCAGCCACGAGTCGGAGTCCGACCGGCTCGGCCTCATCTTCATGGCCCGCGCCGGCTACGATCCGGAAGCCGCTCCGGCCTTCTGGACCCGCTTCGGCAAGGGTAACGGCGGCAAGACCCCGGAGTTCTTCTCGACCCATCCCGCCGACGCCACGCGCGTGGCCCAGCTCCGCAAGTGGATGCCGGAAGCCAAGGCGCAGATGCCGAAGAAGCCCTGAGCGGGTTCAGCGCGGGGCGACGAAGGGGCAGGTGAGGTAGACGCCCTTGGGATCGTTGAGGGCGCGGATCGCGCGCAGCCACCGGGCGTTGGCCCGCAGGAAATCCTTGGCGGGATCGCCGGAGACCTTGGCGAAGAGGGGAGCCTGGTCGTCGTCATCCGAGAGCAGCTGCTGCAGGAAGGTCTCCCGGCCGGAGTGGAGGGCCGGCACCTGGACCCAGGCGGCGTCATCCAGTTTGGCCAGCCGCTTGGCCTCCTTGAGGGCTTCGCGCAGGCCGCCCAACTGATCGACGAGTTTCAGGCCGCGGGCGTCTTCGCCCAGCCAGACGCGTCCTTGGGCGATTTCGTGTACGCCGTCTCGCTTGAGTCCGCGGCCGGCGGCCACGATGCCGAGGAAGTCTTCGTAGACACCGTCGACGGAGGACTGGATGACCGCGAGTTCTTCCGGGGTCGCGCGCCGATGATCGGAGAGCAGGTCGGCGAAGCGCGCGGTCTTCACGCCGTCGGTGCCGAGCTGCACCTTCTTGGCGAGGTCTTCGTAGTTGAGGAACAGGCCGAACACGCCGATCGAACCGGTGATGGTGGAAGGGTCCGCCATGATCAGGCTGGCCGGCGCCGCGATGTAGTAGCCCCCGCTTGCGGCGACGTCGCCCATCGAGACCACCACGGGCACGCCCTGCTTCTTGAGCAGGGAGACTTCCCGGGCGACGACGTCGCTGGCGAACGCCGAGCCTCCGGGGCTGTTGACGCGGAGCACCACGGCCTTGAAATCGTCGTCACCGCGGATCGAGCGCAAGTCGTGGGCGAGCCGGTCGCCGCCGATCTCGCCGGCCCCGCCCCAGCCGTCCACGATCTCTCCTTCGGCGTAGACGATGGCGATCTTGCCGCCGCGGGAGGGCAGGGCGACCTTATGGGCGTAACGGTGCAGGCCGACGCGGCGGAAAGAGGTGCCGGCGTCGTCCTCGCTCGCGCCCGCTTCGCGGACCCGGCTCACGAGTTCGTCGCGGTGCAGCACGGCGTCGACGAGCTTGAGTTCGACGGCCTTGCGCGCCGCGAAGATGCCGCCGCTTTCGACGACCTTGGTCAGGCGTTCGGTCGTGAGGCCGCGCGAACGGGCCACGTCGGCGAGCAGGCGCTTCCAGAGGCCGTTCATCAGGACTTCGGTCTGCTCCTTGGCCTCGGCGCTCATCGTGCTGCCGAGGTAAGGTTCCACGGCGGACTTGTATTTCCCGACCTTGGTCACCTGCACGCCGAGCCCGGCGAGGCGGAGGGTGTCCCCGAAGTACATGTTGTAGGAGGCGAGTCCCTTGAATTCGACCTCGCCGCTCACGTGCGCGTAGACTTTGTCCGCGACGCTCGCCAGGTAGTACTCTCCTTGCGAAGCGTTCTCAACCCAGGCGATCACCGGCTTGCCGCTTTTCTTGAAGGCGACGAGCGCGCGGCGGAGTTCGGCTTTCTGCGTCAGCCCGGCGAAGAGTTCTCCGCTGAGAAGGATGCCGGCGATCTGCTTGTCCTTGGCCGCGAGGTCGATCGCCTCGAGCGCGCGCAGGAGGTCGAGTCGCGGACCGGCCGCGCCGAACAGCAGTTCGTCCAGGCCCGGCGCGCCGTGTTCGGGAGTATCTTCGATCGTGAGCCCGCCGCCGACCACGAGCATCGTCTTCGGTTTCACGGCCACATGCGCGGAGGCTTGGCCGTCGCCGGCCGAGCTGGCCATCCCGACCAGCAGCACGACGAGGAGGAAGGCGCCGATGAACAAGGCGAGGACCGTGCCGAAGGCCGAAGCGAGGACCGACTTGAGGAATTCTTTCATGGAGGCGGGCGGGGTATTGCTGAAATGATGCTTCCCTGTCTTGTTTTCGCCAATCCAAAGCGGATTTTTTAGCCAACGGTTTCCTCTCGATGCCTCTCGGCAGACGGACTTAATCTAAGGTCATGTCAGAGCCTACGTCATCGGCCGGTGCCGGCACCTCCCGCAAGGCCCTGGCCATCAACCTGGATCGTTCCGCCTACGGCGCCTTCGCCGAGATCGGCGCCGGCCAGGAGGTCGTCCGCCATTTCTTCAAGGCGGGCGGCGCCTCCGGAACCGTGGCGAAGAGCATGTCCGCCTATGACATGCGGATCAGCGACGCCATCTACGGCCATCCGCAGCGTTACGTCTCCCGGCAACGCCTCGAGCAGATGCTCGATCATGAATACGGACTGCTGGTCGACCGACTGAAGGCCGAGCGCGGCGCGACCACCCGTTTCTTCGCCTTCGCCGACACGGTCGCGACGACGCCGCATGACGGCAAGGGCCAGGGGCATTCCTGGATCGGGATCCGCTTCCAGGACCAGCCGGGCTCCGAGCCGAGCGAGGTCATCCTCCACCTCCGCCTCTGGGACAAGGACGCGGGCCGCCAGCAGGACGCGCTCGGCGCGGTCGGCGTCAACCTGGTCCACGCCGCCCTCAACACCCGCGACAGCGTCGACAACTTCCTCACGGCGCTCGTCGACGAAGTCGGCGCCGGCCGCGTCGAGATCGAGTTCGCCCACTTCAGCGGCCCGGCGTTCGGCGCCTTCGACAACCGCGCCGCGGCCTTGCGGCTCGTGCGGCTCGGCCTCACGGATGCGGTGCTGTTCGGTCCCGAAGGCGACCCGCAGGTCCCCAGCGAATATTTCTACAAGCGTTCGGTGCTCGTCGCGCGCGGCACCTTCCGGCCGGTCTCCCTCGTCAACGAAGACATGCTCGCCTGCGGCCTCCGCGCCCTGCCGGACGGCGGCAAGGACGTGCTCGCGCTCTTCGAGATGTGCATCGGTTCCGACCCTCATCCCGAGGCCGAACTGATCGACCGAATCCGCCTCGTCGGCGCCATGCAGCACCCCTTGCTGGTGACCCGCCACCGCGGCTGGTACCGTCTGCCCGCTTATTTCCGCCTGCACACCACGGGCAGCATCACGCTCGTCGCGGGCATGAACAACCTCGTGGATCTGTTCAATCCGGAGCACTACACGCACCTCGAAGGCGGCGTGCTGGAATCCTGCGGCCGGCTCTTCAAGGACGGCGTCCGCGTCATGGTCTATCCGATGCTCGGTGACCAGCTGCGCCGCCTCATCCTCGATCCCGTGGCCTGCAAGGTCTGCTTCCCGGAGAGCTACCGCATCGCCGACGATTCCGTGGTCACGGCTTCGGACATCCAGATGCGTCCGTCCGTCGCGGGTCTTTTCCAGCACCTTCTTAATAACGGGTTCCTCGTGCCGATCACCGGGGCGGATCCCGTCGCGATGGCCTGCCAGCCGCGCACTTTGGCCGAACGTATCCGCAAGGGCGTGCCGGGTTGGGACCAGGAAGTGCCTCCGTCGGTTGCGGTCGCGATCCGAAGCCTCAAGCTGTGGGCTAGATAGCCCACCATGGCCGCCACGTCCCTTCCGCCCGTCCAAGAAACCGAACTCGCCCTCTCCGTGGAGCGGGCCTACCGCGAGGCCTTGGTCACGGACCGGCTGGGAGCGATCTGGTCGCTTATCCTGGCCAAGTGCTTTCTCGCCCAGTGGGCGATCACGCAGTACTCGATCCCGGTCAGCGGGGCTTTCTACGTCTGGACCTTGACCCTCGTGATGGGCACGGTGGCCTCGCTCTATTACCTGCACGCGCACCGCGTGAAGCTTTATCTGCTTCCCACGCATTTCCGCGTCAATGCGGCCGTGCTCGGCGGCCTGCTGGTCTCACTGGGCTTCGTCGCCTATGCCCGCTTCGCGCTCGGCGCGATCGAAGCTCCGGTGGCCGCCGCGCTCGGAGCCGCGCTCCTCGGCTCGTGGTCGCTTGCGCGGGCCGCCCTACGCCGTGCCTGGCCTCCGCTCGTCGGGGCGCTCCTTTGGTGGGGTCTGGCCGCGACCGCCCTCCGTGCGCCGGCGAACGAAGCGATGCTCTGGCTGGGCCTGGGCATGCTGGGCGCGCAGGCGCTCCCGGGTTTCGCCGTGGCGGCCCGGGAAGCCCGTCAGCGGGTCTGATCAGGCCGCGGGCTTGCCGCCGGCGCTGTTCATGAGGTGCGTCATGAAACGCTTCATGGCCGGCGTCAGCACGCGTCCCTTGCGGTGCAGGATGGCCAGCGGGCGCGCCACGCGGCGGTCGCGCAGGCGGAGCATGACGAGCGTGCCTTGCTCGACTTCCTGACGGATGGTGCCTTCGGGCACGAGCGCCACGCCGGCATCGACTTCCACCGCGCGCTTGAGCGTCTCGATGTTGTCGAACTCCATCGAAGGCTCGAGCTCGATGCGCTGCTCGCGGAAGAACTGGTCGAGCGCCTTGCGCGTCGGGATGTCCTGGTCGAAGCCGATGAACTTGCCGCCCTGGAGGTCGGCGAGGTCGATCTCCTTCTTCGCCGCGAGCTTGTGCTTGGGCGAGCAGATGGCGACGAGCTGGTCCTCCATGAGCGGGATGATCTCGACCTGGCGGGTCTTCTGCGGGAAGGCGACGAGGCCGAAGTCCACGGCGTTGGAGATCACGTCCTCGTAGACGAGGTTCGAACGGCGGTATTCGACGCGCACGTTGACGTGCGGGAACTCCTGCATGAACGACTTCACGTGCGGAGGAAGTTCGTGCAGGCCGATGGAGACGATGGTCGAGATGTGGACGGTGCCGCTGACGACCTTGCGCATCTCCTGCATCTCGCTGCCGACCTGTTCGTAGCGGTTGAGGATATCCTTGGCGGCCTCGTAGAGGCTCCGGCCCTCGCGCGTCAGCCGGAACTGCTTCTGGCTGCGGTCGACGATCAGGACGTTGAAATGCTTCTCCATCGAGCGCAGCTGCTGGCTGACGGCCGACTGGGTGATGGCGTTGAGCTTGGCGGCCTTGGAGAAGCTTTCGTTGTCCACCAGGTCGCGGAAGATCTTCAGGTTCTCGATGTGCATGGAAGGATAGTCGGGATGATTAATAAAACTAATGGCGAAGGCCTTCAAGTGTAGACCTGCTAATCCTGAGAGAGGTGCGTACGGGCGGGCCAGGGAAGCCCGTTGGTTGACTCCCCGCCCGTTCTCCCTCCCTCTGGTGCTAATGGTCACCTCCGACCAATTCAAGGCCCATTGCGAGGGGGTGCTGGCCCGCATCCATGCCGCTTGCGTCCTTTCCGGCCGCGATCCGGCCTCCGTCCGCCTGCTGCCGGTGACCAAGACCCACCCGGTCGAGGCCGCTTTGCTGGCCTATGGCTTCGGTCTGCGGGCCGTCGGCGAGAATCGGGTCCAAGAAGCCGCCCAGAAGCGCCCCCTGGCCCCGGCCGACCTCCGCTGGGAGCTGATCGGTCACCTGCAGTCCAACAAGGCCAAGCACGCCCTGCAGGCCTTCGATGTCATCCAGAGCGTCGACTCCCCTGAACTCGCCACCCGGCTCGGTCGCTTGGCCGGTGAGATGGGCCTGCGCCGTGAGGTGCTCATCCAGGTCAACTCCGGCGACGATCCGGCGAAGTTCGGCTGCGACCTGGCCGACGCCCCCCGGCTCCTCGAGGCTGCCATGGCCCAGCCTGCTCTCGTCGTGAAGGGACTGATGGCCATCGCGCCGCTCTCCGACGACCCCTCGGTCGCCGACCGCACCTTCGCCGAGCTTCGTCTCTGCCGCGACGCCCTCGCCGCCCGTTTCGGCGTGGCGCTCCCGGAATTATCGATGGGGATGAGCGGAGACCTTGAATCCGCGGTCGCCGCAGGTTCTACTTGTGTCCGCGTCGGCTCCGCATTGTTCGGCAGCCGGCCTTCCGCATGATCCGCCGCCTCCAAATCCGCGACCTCGCCCTGATGGACCGCACCTCGCTCGACCTGGGCGCGGGCTTCACCGTGGTCACGGGCGAGACCGGTGCCGGCAAATCGGTGCTGCTCGGCGCGCTCTCGCTCCTCGCCGGCAACCGCGCGGCGAAGACGATCGTCCGCAAGGGCGCCGACGAATGCGCGGTCGAAGCCGAACTCGAGACCGACGGCGACAAGCGTTTCGACGAAGCGCTGAAGGCCCTCGACCTGCCGGCGTGCGACGACGGCCTGCTCATCCTGAAGCGTTCCGTCCACGCCACCAAGGCGGGCCGCATCTCCATTAACGGCGGCGCGGCGACCCTCACGCAGCTCCAGCAGCTCGGCGAACTGTGGGTCGATTTCCACGGCCCGGGCGAACCGCAGAAGCTGATGCGCGCCGAGACGCAGCTCGAGATGCTTGACCTGCACGCCGGCCTGGCCGCCCCCCTCGCGACCTACCGCGCCGGCTGGCGTCAGCGTAACGAGCTGCTCCGCGAAGCCGCCGAAGCCGCCACGGCCGAACGTCTCTCCGAAGACGAAGAGGCCTTCCTCCGCTCGCAGTTGGAGAAACTCGATTCGCTCGATCTTTCCGAAGAGGCCATCACCAAGCTCGAACGCGACCACGCCCGCTCCTCCCGCGCCCAGGAACTCGCCGCCTTGCTCGGCCAGCTCGAAGCCGGCCTCGGCTCCGACGGGCTGGGCGAAGTCTTGCCGAAGCTCCTCAAGGCCGGCGACGACGTCGCCCGCATCGACGAAGAAGCATCCGCCCTGCGCGACCGCCTGAACTCGCTCGCCGCGGAGGCGGAAGATATCCGCGCCGATTTCGCGCGTCTGGGTCGCGGACTTTCCTCCGACGACGAGTCCGCCGCCGAACTCGACGGAAAGATGAACCTCTGGTTGGAGTTCCGCCGCAAGTACGGGCCCGGCGCCGACTCCGTCCGCGAGAAGCGCGAGGCGCTCCGCCGCCGGCTCGCCTCGCAAGGCGATGTCGAAGCCCGCGTGGCGAAACTCAAGGCCGAAGCCGTCAAGGTGGAGAAGGATCTCCGCAAGCAGGCCGACGTCCTCCGCGCCGCCCGCACGAAGGCCGCCGACAAGCTCGCCGCCGCGGCGCGCAAGATGCTCGGTTCGCTCGGCTTCAAGAAGGCCGACCTGCGGATCGAAGTCGCCACCGCGGAACTCGGTCCGCACGGCGCCGATGCGGTCCGCTTCCTTTTCTGCCCCAACGCCGGCCAGGACCTCCTGCCGCTCGACCAGATCGCCTCCAGCGGTGAAGCCGCCCGCGTGATGCTTGCCCTGAAGACCGTGCTCGCCGCCGTCGACCGCACCCCGGTCCTGGTCTTCGACGAGGTCGACGCCAATGTCGGCGGTGAGATCGGCGCGCAGGTCGGCCGCGAACTCGCCGCGCTCGGCAAGGGCCATCAGGTCTTCTGCGTGACGCACCTTCCGCAGGTCGCCGCCCTCGGGCATGCGCATCTCGTCGTGACCAAGACGCAGGACGATAAGTCGACGACGGTCGAGATCGCCCCGGTCCACGGCAAGCGTAAGGACCGCGAGTCCGAGCTGGCCCGCATGCTCGGCGACCGCGCCAGCAAGGTCGCTCTCTCGCACGCCCGCGAACTGCTTGACGGCGCGAAGTAAGCTCAGGCTTTCTTCACGAAGCGGTCAAGCCGCAGGCGCTGGATCATGCGTAGGCCGATCGCGGCCGCCCAGGGCTTGGGCAGGCGCGCTGAGAACACCGCGAGGATCTTGTGCTTCCAACCGGTGACCACCACCGGTCGCGCGGCCGCCATGCCGCGCACGGCTTCGTCCGCGCATTCGTCGGACGTCTGTCCGCCGAGTCCGGTCGAACTCGCGAAGCCCGCGGCCTTGGAGAAATTCGTCGAGACCGGGCCGGGGCAGATCGCCACGCAGCGGATGCCGTGCCGCTTCGCTTCGGCGTCGAGCGCGACGCTCCAATCGAGCAGGAAGGATTTCGTCGCGGCATAGGTCGTCATCAGCGGCGTGGGCTGGAAGCCCGCGAGCGAAGCGACGTTGGCGACCTGGCCGCCGCGCGCTTTGAGTTCTTCCCAGAGACGTCCCGTCAGCTCGACCGGCGCACGCACGTTGACGTCGATCATCCTCAAGGTGTGGTCGACGCCCGGCGCCGGGAACTCCCCGTAGGCGCCGAAGCCGCTGTTATTAACCAGCAGTATCCTGCCTTCGCTGGGCATTAGTTTCCGTAATTCGGAGACAACCGCCCCGATGTCAGCGGCTTGCGACAGGTCGCAGGTAAGATGAGTGAAGTTCAGGGAATTAGGAACGCCTTCCGGCGCGGTGCGGGAAAGGTTGAACACGGCCGCTTTGGTCTCAGAATTACTGATACGCGAGAGTATCGCGCGTCCGATCCCGGAAGAAGCCCCTGATATGATGACCACGGAAAAACTCCTGAAGAAATCATCGACGGTCTTGTTCTTTGACATGGGCGCAGAGTCTCACGTCACCCCCCCCAAAACACAACACACATGACAAGTGCTCCGATCGTCGTGACCGGGGTCCATATGGACCTCACCGACGCCCTGAAGGAAACGGTGCGCGCCAAGGTCGAAAGACTGCTGCGCCACAACCCGCGGATCATCCGCGTGCACGTCGAACTCGTCCACACCCGCTGCAGCGACCACAGTCGCGAGTTCGGGGCCCAGATCAGGCTGGAGATTCCCGGCCCGGACATCGTCGTCCGGGAGGAGTCGGACGACCTGTACAAATCCATCGATATTTTGATCGATAAGGTCGATCGCCAGCTTCGCCGCCGCCATCGCCTGGATAAGGAGAAAAGGAATCATCCGCACCCGACGGACCTGGGCGACCTGGGACGCGCGGCGTAAGGAAGGCACGGTGCCGGCCGGTTGTCGGTCAGGGCTGGTCAGTCGGTGAAAGTCGAAGTCGGAAAGGCCGGAAGTCGGTGAAAACAGACGGAAAGCCAGCCAGACGGAGAAAAGTAACGGACGGTCAGTCAGGTAACAGACAACGATAGCCAAGCCAGTGAGGTAAAAGTAGGTACCGGACCCCGGCCGCCGCAAGGTGACCGGGGTCCTCCTTTTTGGGCAGGTCGCCGCCGTCTAAGTTTCTCGCCCTCCGCCCCCCGAGGGCTTTTATCTGGCCCATGCGCATTTATTTCATGGGCATCTGCGGCACGGCGATGGGTAACGCCGCCTTGCTGATGCGCGCCTTGGGGCATGAGGTCATGGGATCCGACACGGGCATCTATCCTCCGATGTCCGATCACCTCCGCGGCGCCGGCGTGGACATCCTCGAAGGCTGGTCCGCCGAACGCCTCGCCCAGCTCAAGCCCGACCTGGTCGTGGTCGGCAACGTCGCCTCCCGCGGCCATCCCGAAGTGGAGTGGCTGCTCGAAGTCCGTACCCAGCCGTATGTCTCTCTCCCGGAGTTGCTCCGGACCCGCCTGCTGAACGAACGTCGGAACGTCGTCGTCGCCGGCACTCACGGCAAGACCACCACGACCTGCATGGCTGCGGTGCTGCTCAAGGCCAACGGCACCGACCCGGGCTGGCTCGTCGGCGGCGTCCCGCGCGACCTGCCTGACTCTTCCCATCCCGGCAAGAAGGGCGGACCGTTCGTCATCGAAGGCGACGAATACGACACCGCGTTCTTCGACAAGCGTAGCAAGTTCATCCAGTACCTGCCGCATGTGCTCGCGATCAACAACTGCGAGTTCGACCACGCCGACATCTTCCGCGACCTCGATGACGTCCTGCGCACGTTCTCGCACGTCATCCGCATCGTCCCGCGCGACGGAGCGATCGTCGCCAACGGCGACGACGCCAACGTGCTCGGCCTGGTGAAGAACGTCGCCTGGGCTCCGGTCATCCGCGTCGGCACGGGAGCCGGCAACGACGCCATCATCGCTGACTTCACGGAATCGCCCGCCGGCTCCTCCTTCACGCTGCTCTGGAAGGGCAAGGAGTGGGGCAGGGTGAAGTGGGCCCTGCCGGGTCTCTTCAACGCCCGTAACGCCGCCATGGCGGCCGTTTCCGCGGGACTCCTCCTCGACGCCCAGGATCCGACCAAGCTGAAGCTCGGCGCGCTCGACTCTTTTCAAGGTGTGCAGCGTCGCCAGCAGGTGCTGGTCGACCGTCCCGACCTGACGGTGATCGAGGATTTCGGCCATCATCCGACCGCCCTCGACCTGACCCTCGAATCCCTGCGCGCCCGTTATCCGAAGCATCGCCTCGTGGCCTGCTTCGAGCCGCGCAGCAACACCGCCGCCCGCAAGATCATGCAGGACGCCTTCCGAGAGGCGCTCAAGCAGGCCGACGAGGTCTTCCTGCCACCGCCCCATCGCGCCGAGAAGCTCGGCGAGGAACGCTTCGATAGCGCCGGTGTCGCCGCCGCGATCACGGCGGCCGGCCGGAAGGGTTTCGCCCCGGCTTCGAACGATGCCTTGCTCGCCGAACTCACCGCTCTCGTGAAAGCGGACAAGTCGCCACGCTGCGTGATCTTCTTCTCGAACGGCGCCTTCGGCGGCATCATCAAGAAATTCGCCCAAGCCATCTGACCATGGTAGCGTTCATCCGCTCGAACAAAGCCGTCTGGCTGATGCTCTTCGCCGACCTGCTCGCCGTCGCCGGCTGGTTCATCGTCAGGCTGAACGGCGGCAACGAGGGCCAGTTCCCCCTCTTCGCCCCCTTGGGCCTGGGCGGTTGGAACATCCTGTTCTTCTGGGCCCGCGCCCAGCTGAACAAACAGGCCTGACTTAGCTCAGCAGCCCGAGCGCTTGCTTAGCCGTAGCGGTGTCCTTGGCGATCTGCGCCTGCAGGGCGGCGAGGTCAGCGAACTTCTGTTCGGAGCGGAGGCGACGCACCCAGCGGACGCGGACGGTATCGCCCGTGGTCGGGGCTGGCCCGCGGAGGACGTGGGCCTCGAGCAACGGCGCGACGGCACCGCTTTCGACGGTCGGGCGCTGACCGTAGTTGGCCACGGCCGGCAGGGCTTCTCCCTTGAAGATGACTTCGACGGCGTAGACGCCGTAGGCGGGCTTGAGCTCAGGCTCCCAGGCCACGTTCACGGTCGGGAAGCCGATGGTGCGTCCGAGACGGCGTCCGCCGATGATCGTCCCTTCGGCTTCGTAAGGGCGCAGCAGCATGGCGTTCGCGAGGGCGAGGTCGCCGCTGGCGAGGCACTGACGGATGCGGGAGCTGCTCACGGTCTCATCACCGAGCTGGACCGCCGCGACGAGCCGAACGCCGAGTCCTTCGGCCGTGCCGTGGGCGATGAGGGTCGCGCCGTTGCCGGACCGTCCGCGTCCATACTGGAAATTGGAGCCGACATGGAGCGACTTGAGCTGCGGGAAGGACTGCTTCAGCCACTTCGGGAAGTCCGCCGCTTCGATGCCCGCATGGTTGCGGTCGAACTTCTCGTGACGGATCAGCTGCGCGCCGGCTTCGGTCAGGCGTTCGTCCTTCTGCGCGCGCATGAAGATCAGCGGGACGGACGATTCCGGGCGCAGCACCTTACTCGGGTGCGGATCGTAAGTGAGCACGCCGACGATGCCTCCGTCCGCGCGGGCGGCGTCACGGGCGGAGTGCAGGACGGCGCGATGGCCGAGGTGCACGCCGTCGAAGGCGCCGATGGCGAGATGGAGGGGCAGGCTCATGCGGTGGGCGCGGCTTCGCTCACGGGCACGAGGGCCGCGACGAGCTGTTCGTCGTTCATCGCTCCCAGCTGAGGGAGCGTGTGGCCGCGGGAGAGGTCGAGCTGGCCCGAGCGCGTGCGGCGGAGCATCGAGAGGTGCGCGCCGGGTCCGAGCTTGCGGCCGAGGTCGTAGGCGAGCGTGCGCACGTAGGTGCCCTTGGTGCAACGCACGCGGAAGTTGATCTTCGGGCTCTGCCAGGAGAGCATTTCGAACTCGGAGATGCTGATCGCGCGGGGCTCGCGCACGACCTCGATGCCCTTGCGGGCGAGGTCGTAGAGCTTCTGGCCACCGATCTTCTTCGCCGAATGCATCGGCGGGATCTGGGATTGGTCGCCCAACATGGAGGCGAGCGCCGAGCGTACCTGGGCTTCGGTGATCTCCGGGACGGGGTTCGTCTCCAGCGTCTCGCCTTCGGCGTCCTGCGTATCGGTGACGATCCCGAGCGTCGCTTCGCCGAGGTATTCCTTATCCTGGGCCATCAGCTGGTCCGAGGCCTTGGTCGCCTTGCCGACGAGCACGATGAGCAGGCCGGTGGCCATCGGGTCGAGCGTGCCGGCATGGCCGACGCGACGCGTGCGGTAAAGCCGGCGCACGCTGTCCACGACGTCGTGGGAAGTGATGCCCTGCGGCTTATCGACGAGCAGCACGCCCGCGGGTTCGGCGACAGGCTCGCTCATTTCGCCGAGTATTCGCGGTAGTGCGCGATGACGATCCCGAGGATCTTCGCGCGGTCCTGCGGCAGGCGGCAGCCCTGCATGTTGAAGCCGGCCGCGAGCATGTGGCCGCCGCCGTTGAGCTTGCCGGCGCAGAGGTCGAGGCGGAGCTTCGGGTCGCGTCCGCGCAGGCTGCCGCGGATGCCGTCGGCGCCTTCTTCCATGAGCACGGCGATCTCGACGCCTTCGACGGAGCGCGGGAATTCGACGAGCCCTTCCTTGTCTTCCTTGCAAGTTCCCGTGGCGGCGTAGTCGGCCTGGGTGAGCTCGCCGGAGCAGATCTTGCCGTCTTCGTGGAAAAGGATGGTGTTGAGGAAGCGCTTGGTGAGCTCAAGTTTGCCGCGGCTTTCCTGCTCGAAGACGCGGTAGTTGGCTTCGGCCGGGTCGGCGCCGCGGCGGACGAGTTCGGCGATGATCGCGAAGACATCGGCGGTGGTGCTGCGGTAGCAGAAGCGGCCGGTGTCGGTCAGGATGCCGAGGTGCAGGGCTTTGGCGGTGATGGTGTCGACGGCGAGGCCCTGGGCGAGGGCGCCGGCGGCGAGGATGTGGCAGGTCGCGGCGGCTTCGCGGACGACGATGTTCGTCTGCGCGTAATCGGGGTTCGAGGCGTGATGGTCGATGTTGGCCAGGATGCCGGCGGGGAACTTGGCGAGCAGTTCCGTCCCTACGCGGGACGCATCGGCACAGTCGACGGTCACGGCCAAGCGGTCGGTCGCGTCATAGTCGGCCCCTTTGACGAACGTAACGCCTTCGGCGTACGGGACGAGGTTCGGGGGAATCCGGTCTCGGTTCACGCAGAGCGCGTCGACGCCCTCGGCCAGGAGCATACGGCACAGGGCGGTCTGGGAGCCGATGCAATCGCCATCGGGGCGCATATGGCCCAATACGGCCACTTTCCGCCCTTTGAGACCCTTGACGAGATCCCGGAGGGCCTCGCCCGCCGCTTGCATGCTGATACCCATGGTTTTGCGGATGAACAAACAGCCGTGGTCCATCGCTGGCAAAGGCAAAAGGCGAGGTTATCACCAACTTCGGGGGAACGCTTGAACCTATCCGCACTTCGGGCATAGTTACTGCTACCAACCCCCTACGGGCGTTTCGCCCCGACCCACTTTCCATGGATAAGGACAAAAACAACAATTTCACTCCCCGCGCCCGCAAGGTCGTGGAACTGGCCCGGGCGGAAGCCCGCCGGTTCAACCATAACTACGTCGGCACGGAGCACATCCTGCTCGGGCTCATCAAGCTCGGCGAGGGTGTCGCGGTCAACGTCCTCGGCCGCATGGGCCTCGACCTCAAGACCGTCCGTGGCGCCGTCGAGAAGCAGGTCGGCCCCGGCCCCGAAGAAGCCAAGGCGCCCGACACGATTCCGCTCACGCCGCGCGTGCAGAAAGTCATGGCCCACGCCGTCACCGAAGCCCGCGCCCTCGGTCATGCTTATGTCGGCACCGAACACATCCTCCTCGGTCTCCTGAAGGAAGGGGAGGGCGTCGCCGCCCGCGTCCTGCAGCAGCTCGACGTCGACCTGGAGCGCTGCCGCAAGGAAATCCTCGCGGACATCGATCCTTCCGCCGCCGACGAGTCCGAGAAGAAGGACGGTGACACGCCGCCTCCGTCGGAAGATTCCGCGGATGACGCTCCCCCTCCCGCCCGTCGCTCCTCTTCCGAGGAGGGTGCCCGCCCGGGTCGCGGCGAACGTCTCTCGCTCCTGAAGACCTTCGGTCGCGACCTCACCGAGCTTGCCAAGGCCGGCGAACTCGACCCGGTCATCGGCCGTAAGGAAGAGATCCGTCGCGTGGTGCAGATCCTCTGCCGCCGCACGAAGAACAATCCGGTCCTCATCGGCGAAGCCGGCGTGGGCAAGACCGCCATCGTCGAAGGCCTCGCCCAGGAGATCGCCTCCGGTGTCGTCCCCGAGATCCTGCTCGACCGCAAGGTCATCACCCTCGATCTCGCCCTGATGGTCGCCGGCACGAAATACCGCGGCCAGTTCGAAGAGCGCATCAAGGGCATCATGGACGAGATCAAGCGCGCCAAGAACGTCATCCTGTTCATCGACGAGATGCACACGATCGTCGGAGCCGGCGCCGCCGAAGGCGCCATGGACGCGTCCAACATCCTCAAGCCCGCCCTCTCCCGCGGCGAAATCCAGTGCGTCGGCGCCACCACGCTCTCGGAATACCGTAAGCACATCGAGAAGGACGCCGCCCTCGAGCGCCGCTTCCAGTCCGTCAAGGTCGACGACCCGACGCCCGAGGACGCCGTGCTTATCCTGCGCGGTATCCGCTCGAAGTATGAAGAGCACCACAAGTGCGAATACACCGACGCCGCCATCGAGGCCGCCGTCCGCCTCTCGCACCGTTACATCACCGCCCGCCACCTGCCTGACAAGGCGATCGACGTCATGGACGAAGCCGGCGCCCGCGCCCGCATCCGCTCCCTGAACATCCCGGCCGACATCGACGTCGTCCAGGTCGACATCGACAAGGTCGTGCAGCAGAAGGAAGACGCTTCCCGCAACCAGAAGTTCGAGGAAGCCGCCAACCTCCGTGACACGGAGAAGAAGCTCCGCGCCAAGCGCGAGAAGATGCTCGAGGACTGGCGCAAGAAGCGCGACGAGAAGCGCATCGTCGTCGGCGAAGAGGAGATGCTCCACATCGTCGCCGACTGGACGGGCGTGCCCCTCAACCGTCTCGAGAAGAAGGAGACCAAGAAGCTCCTCGAGCTCGAGAAGGACCTGCAGACGGCCGTCATCGGCCAGGACCGCGCCTGCGAAGTCGTCGCCCGCGCCCTCCGTCGCTCCCGCGCCGACCTCAAGGATCCGCGCCGTCCGATCGGCTCCTTCCTCTTCCTCGGACCCACCGGCGTCGGCAAGACGCTCCTGGCCCGCTCCCTGGCCGAACGCATGTTCGGTGAGAAGGAAGCGGTCATCCAGATCGACATGTCCGAATACATGGAGAAGTTCACGGTCTCCCGCCTCATCGGTTCGCCGCCCGGCTACGTCGGTCACGACGAAGGCGGCCAGCTGACCGAAGCGGTCCGTCGCAAGCCTTACTCCGTCGTGCTCTTCGACGAGATCGAGAAGGCCCACCCGGACGTCATCCAGCTCCTCCTGCAGGCCCTCGAAGACGGCCGCCTGACGGACTCCCTCGGTCGCGTCGTCGACTTCCGCAACACGATCATCATCCTGACGTCCAACGTCGGGGCCGACGTGCTGCAGCGCAACAACTCGGTCGGCTTCGACGTCGGCGTGGATTCCACCCGCGACTACGAGAAGCTCAAGGACCGCATCATGGACGAGACCAAGCGGGCTTTTAAGCCCGAGTTCCTCAACCGCCTCACCGACATCGTCATCTTCCAGCAGCTCGCGAAGGTCCACATGACCAAGATCGTCGACATCGAAGTCGACAAGGTCGCCAAGCGCCTCCTCGACCTCGGCGTGAAACTCGTGGTCAACGAAGCCGCCCGCGGCTACCTCGTCGATAACGGCTGGGACGAGAAATACGGCGCCCGCCCGCTCCGTCGCGCGGTCGAACGTCTCCTCGAGGACCCGCTCGCGGAATCAATCCTGCGGGACGATTACAACAAGGAAGAACCGGTCATCGTCTCCGTCGGCGAGAAGGGCCTCGTCTTCACGCAGAAGAAGAGCGGCGCCGACACCGGCGCGTAAGCGATGAGCCGTCTGGTCACCGCTGGTCTCCTCGGCGCGATCGCCGTCGCGCTGGGAGCCTTCGGCGCGCATGGGCTGAAGGAACGCCTCGCGCTCATCCCCGAAGCCTCCGGTTGGTGGGAGACGGCGACCTTCTATCTGCTGACGCACGCCGTCGCCATCGGCGCCATCGCCGGGCGCTCTGCCTTGCCTTCGCTCCTTTGGGCTATGGGGTCCGTGACCTTCGCCGCGACGCTTTACGCGATGGCCTTGGGCGCTCCGCGCTGGTTCGGCGCGATCACGCCCATCGGTGGTTCGTTGCTGATCGCCGGCTGGGTCTTGCTGGCTTGGACTGCTCGTCAGGAATCCTGACTTGCCCAAGGCTGCGCTGCCTCCGACCTTGAGGCATGGCGGAGCCTTTCACCTATCACGATGACGGTGGCGATGACCTCGAGCCGGCCGAGCGCGAGGTGGTTTGCCGTTATTATCTCGAGGCCGGCCCGCAGCACACGGAGTTCGTGACGCAGTTCCTCGGGCCTAGCGAATGCGGCAAGTTCGACGTCCTTTGGGAGGAATCCGACATGACCGAGGAAGTGACCGTCGCCGTCGCCTGGCTGCCACGCGGACAGTTGGAAGGCTTCGAGCTCTGGCAGGTCCTGTCCTTGGCTTTCTGGAACGTGAAGAAGGAAGGGGAGTATTGGGAGAACGCCGATTGCGTCGAAGTCATCGACCGGCCCGATACCTTGGTCGAGACGGCCGCATTTCGGGCGGTGCTCGCCGCGGTCTGGCCTGCTCAGGATGCCGGGCGTTGAGTGCCCTGTGACGGCTCGGTACGAGCTCGGTGACGTTTCCTTGTCGCGGCACGGCTAACGCCGTCGTGCGTTGACAGGCAGGACATAGATTTTCTTCAATTGAATCCATGAATCTCCGACGCGATCTTCCGGCCTCTCTGGTCGTCTTCCTGGTGGCCGTACCGCTTTCGCTGGGTATCGCTTTGGCTTCCGGAGCCCCGGTGATCGCCGGGCTCATCGGTGCGGTCGCCGGCGGCATCGTCACCGGCCTCTTGGCGGGCTCGCCTTTGCAGGTCTCTGGTCCGGCTGCCGGCCTGACGGTCGTCGTCTTCGGGCTCGTGCAGCAGTTGGGCTGGGAGACGGTCTGCCTCGCGACCGCCTGTGCCGGTCTGGTGCAGCTCCTCCTCGGCTATCTCAAGGTGGCTCGGGGTACTCTCGTCATCGCTCCTTCGGTCGTCCACGGCATGCTCGCCGGCATCGGGATCTCCATCGCGCTCGCCCAGTTGCACGTGCTCCTCGGCGGCGCACCCGCCAGTTCGCCCCTCGCTAACCTGCTCGCCCTGCCCGCGCGCCTCGGCACCTTCAGCCCTGCGGCCACCATCCTCGGTGTCGTCACGATCGCCGTACTCATGCTTTGGAAGAAACTTCCATGGGCCGGCCTACGGGCGATCCCCGCTCCCTTGGTGGCCGTCGTCACCGGTACCGCCGTCTCCCTCGTGGCGAAGATGGACGTCAAGCGGGTCGACCTGCCCGACACGCTCGCGTTCACGCAGCTCAAGCTGCCGACCGAGTGGGGCGTGTTCATCGTCGCTGTGCTCACGCTGGCGATCATCGCGAGCATCGAATCGCTGCTTTGCGCCGTCGCCACCGATAAGCTGCACAGCGGCCCGCGTTCGAACCTCGACAAGGAACTCACCGCCCAAGGCGCCGGCAACCTCGTCTCCGGCCTGCTCGGCGGTCTGCCGATCACCGGCGTGATCGTCCGCTCCTCCGCCAACATCAACGCCGGCGGCTTCTCCCGCTGGTCAGCCGTCTTCCACGGGGTCTGGATCCTGCTCTGCGTGCTCTTCCTCGGCTCCACCATCGAGAGCATCCCTCTCGCGGTCCTGGCCGGCCTGCTCGTCCACGTCGGCATCAATCTCGTCAACCTTCATCACATCCACGAGCTGACCGTCCATAACGAAGTGCGCATCTATTGGGCGACCGTCATCGGCGTGACCTGCGTGAACCTGCTCGCCGGCGTCGGCATCGGCGTGGCGGTCTCGGTCTTCTTCGCGATCCGGCGGCTCTCGCGGGTCAAGTTCGAGAAGAAGCAGGAGGGCGATGTGTGGAAGGTCGCCATCCGCGGTACGCTCACCTTCGCCTGCGTGCCCAAGCTCAACCATGAGCTCTCCACCTTGCCGGCCGGGTCTGCCGTCGACATCGATCTGGACGTGGACTTCATCGACCATGCGGCCTTCGACTCCTTGCACAGCTGGCGTCTCAACCATGAGAAGACCGGCGGGCAGGTCTGCGTCGAGGAAAGTCAGGAGGAGTGGTACAAGCCCGCCGCCGAAGGCCGTCCGCGCTGCTCGCGCGGAGCCTGAGCGGCCAGTTCTCTTCCCGGAAAAAGACAAGGCGGAGTCCGGTCGAGACCGGCTCCGCCTTTTATGATCGCGGAACCGCTCAACCGCCGAGGCCGGAGACGGCTGCGGTGAGCAGGGTTTCGGCTGAGGCCGAACCAGCGTCGGCCGAGCTGACTTCCATGAGGACCTTGCCCGCGCCGGCGCGGTTCTCGGCCACGGTGAGCGTCAGGCGGCGTGCGTTGACCTGGCGGTCATAGGCGACGCCGTTCTTGCCGCCGGTGTGCCGGCGTTCGGTCGACGACTGTAGGTCGCTCGACAGCGTGACGATCAGCTTCGCGGTTTTCGCCGAAGCGGGACTCAGGCCGGCCTTCTGCAGGCGGGCGCGGAGTCCGCGGACTTCGTTCTCGCCGAGGCCGGAACGGCGGGCGTCCAGGTGATAGGTCGTGCCTTGCTTGGCGACCTCTTGCAGGTTCCCGCGGCTCTGGACGACGGGTTGCGAGGCGCAGCCGACGCAGAGCGCGGCCGCGAGGAGGGTGAGGAGGAGATCACGTTTCATAGCATCATTGATGATAATTGCCCACTAACGCCTTCAACCTGAATTGGTTTCTCGGCACGCTTGCACCCCATTGGTTTTGCTCATTAAGGTGGGGCTATGAAATACATAGCATCGGCTTTGCTCCTGTACGCCGCTTTCGCCTCGGCCGAAGAGGCCCCCGGTCTGCTCGCCGTACCGTTGAAGGACATCGACGGCAAGGCCACCACGCTCGGCGAGATCAAGGGCGGCAAGGCCTGGCTCGTCGTCAACGTCGCCAGCGAATGCGGTTATACGCGTCAGTATGCCGGCCTGCAGTCGCTCTACGAGCGTTACAAGGCCCAGGGGCTCGTCGTCGCCGGTTTTCCGTGCAACGATTTCGGCGGACAGGAGCCCGCCACGGAGAAGGCCATCAAGAAATTCTGTCAGGCCAACTTCAAGGTGACGTTCCCTCTGTATGCGAAGGTCACGATCAAAGGCAATGACGCGCACCCGCTCTTCGAGAAGCTCACCGGCAAGAGTTCCGGTCATCCCGGTCCCGTGGGCTGGAACTTCCATAAGTTCCTCATCGGCGCCGACGGCAAGCTCATCGCCCGCTTCGGTTCCGACGTCGAGCCCGACTCCGAAGAGCTCGAGAAGGCGATCGAGAAGGCCCTTAAGTAAGCCTGCTTTGACTTCCGGGTGGGGCGACCTAGCAATGGGTCACTCCATGTCGCATTTCTTAGCCGTTCTGCTGGCCGGCCTGACTTCGCTGTCAGCGGCCGATACCTATGACGTCTGCGTCTACGGAGGTAACGCCAGCGGCGTGATGGCCGCGTGCGCCGCCGCGAAGGAGGGCGCCAAGGTCATCGTGGTCGAGCCGAGTCGTTGGCTGGGCGGCATGACCGGTGGCGGCCTGATGCACATCGACTGGGGCAGGGAAGAGGCCGTCAGCGGATCGACCCGACCGATCCTGAAGAAGGATTACAAGGACGCGCAGTATCGGGAGGTTTTCGCTACCATGCTCAAGGCCGCCGGAGTGACCGTGTGCTATGAGCACCGCGTCAGCGCGGTGGAGAAACCCGACGGCGTGATCCGCACGATCTCCCTGGACCTCGCTCCGTTCGACGAGACCGGCTGCCCTCCGGCCCTGCCGACGAAGGCCAGCGTTCTCACGATCAAAGCCAAGGTCTTCATCGATTGTTCCTATGAGGGTGACCTGATGGCCCGCTCCGGGGTCGCCTACGCCTATGGTCGCGAGGCGAAATCGGCCTACGGCGAGAGTCTCGCGGGCGCGCAGCCGCCGATGTCGGTCTACGCGATTGACCCATACGTCAAAGCTAGCGACCCGCAGAGCGGCCTATTGCCTGGCCTGCAATCGACGCCCGTCGCGCCGGTCGGCGAGGCGGACAAACTCACGATGGGCTACGGCTTCCGCTGGCGCTTTGTCTTCAAGGGGGAGAGCTTGCCGATCGAGCCGCCGACGAACTACGACCCGCAGCAGTTCGAACTCTATCGCCGGGCTTTCCAGCAGGGCGTGGACATCCTTTCCGGACGCGTGATGCGCGGCAAGGTCGACGGCTGGGAGGTGAGTGGCGGACGCGTCTATTCCGGCGGGGCAGGCAACCTCGCGCGCGCGCTGTTCGCGCCCACGAACTACGGTCATAATGCCGGCTATGCGGACGGTGATTACGCGACCCGCGCCCGGATCTGGAAGCAACAGCAGGACTTCGTCCGGGGTATGACGTACTTCCTGCGCACCGACCCCAGCGTCCCTGCGAAGCAGAAGGAGATCGCGCTGAGCGCCGGGTTGGAGAAAGGCGCCTTCGATGACACGAGAGGTTATCCGCACCAGCTCTACGTCCGCGAGGCCCGGCGCATGGTCTCCGACTACGTCGTCACCCAGAAAGACCTTGAAGGACGGACCAGTCCCGCCGATTCGGTCGGTCTCGCCTCGTATGGCGTCGACGAATGGCCTTACGCCACCGTCGCGCTCGACGGCAAAGTGGCGCTCATGGGCGGTTATTATTCGATGCTCTACCTCGAGGATGAAAACCGCGGCATCTACCGGATTCCTTACCGCTCGATCGTCCCCAAGAAGGCCCAATGCACGAACCTGCTCGTCCCTGTCTGCGTGTCCGCCAGCCACATCGCCATGACCTCTATCCGCATGGAGCCCGTCTGGATGATCCTCGGCGAGTCGGCCGGTGTCGCGGCCGCCATGGCGGTGAAGTCTGGCTCTGCCCTCCAGGACGTACCGTATTCGGAGCTTTATCCTAAGCTGCGCGCGCTCGCGCAGAAGGTGGATCTCCCGAAGAAGAAGGAGCCTAAGGCGAAGTAGGCCCCGCGATGCGGAGGTCTTCGACGATCCGCCCTCCGACGAGGTGTTCGGCGATGATGCGGTCGAGGTTCTCAGTCGTGCATCGTCCGTACCACACGCCCTCGGGATAGACCACGGCGACCGGGCCGTCCGCGCAGACCCGCAGGCAGTCGGCCTTGGTCCGCTGGACGCCGCCGTGTTCGGAGAGGCCGAGCTGCTTGAGCCGCGTCTTCAGATGCTCCCAGGATTTCGCCGCGAGCTCTCCGCCGCAGCAGGCCTGCTCGGAGGATTTCACGCAGAGGAAGATGTGCCGGCGCGTGGCGTCGAGCCCCAGCGCGGCGGCGGCGCGGGTGGCTTCCGGGTTCATTCGAACCGAGGGATCAGGCCGTCCTGCTCGAGCTTCAGGAACAGCTCGCGGCTGAACCAGGCGTCGTTGGCGGCGTATTGGATCTGGCGTTCATCCAAGGGCTTGGCCCAGTTGGAAGTCTGCACTTTCTTCGATTTCTTCATCTGCAGACGCAGGAAATGCGCGGCGAGGGCCTGCAGGCCGGTGTTCACTAGGCCGGTCTTCTTGGTGTGATCGGCGATGTCGATGAACGCCCGGTCTTCGAAGGGAGCGCGGGCGCGGAGGTTCTTCACGTCGTCGCGGACGGCGACGCCGACCTTGGCCTGGCGATCGTTGCAGAGCACCGGGAAGGCGAGGGGGATGCCGCCGCAATGATCGAGGCGGAAGACGAAGATGTGGTGCTGGCCGGCCAGCTGGAGGATCGAGGGGAGGTTGTATTCCCCGCGGGTGTGGGAGGGCTTGGTCTCGGTGTCGAAGCCCAGGACGCGGTCACGGGCGAGCGAGGCGATGGCCTTTTCGGCGTCCTTCTCGGATTCGATCAGCTCGATCGGACCGGTCCATTCGCCGACGGGCAGGGACTCGATGAAATCTTTCTCGATGCGGATGCCCCCTTGGCCACGGCCGCCTTGGGTGTTCGAACGGGTTTCGGCGCCTGGTTCGGCGGATTCTGGCTGATTTTCGGACGCTTCCACGAAAGGAAGGCAAAGCACCCCAAGGCCATTGGCAACCAGAGACTCGGCAGGGTGGGAAAAAAGCGTTGACCCTCCGCGTGGGCTCATCTTTGTTCCCCTTCCCATTTAACGGGGCCTTAGCTCAGTTGGTAGAGCGCTTGCATGGCATGCAAGAGGTCGTCGGTTCAAGCCCGATAGGCTCCACCATTCAAACCGGCCGTCTTCCTCAGGGAAGGCGGCCGGACTCTTTGGTCAGCGCAGGACCAGCGTCAGCACCGTCCGGCAGTCCGACTGCAACCGGGCTTCGACGGCGTTATGTTCGCGGGTCACCCTACCGACCGATTCGGCGCAGTTCTCGAGGGCCTTCTTGAGCACGAGGAGGTCGGTCTTATTGGCCTTGCCTTCCGGCTTCTCAGCCAAGGCCTCGGCCTGGGTCGCATACTGCAGCAGCATGGCCTTCATCGTTTCGCGGTCAGCGGCCGAGCGGCGCAACATCATCCAGACCGGCTTCCCCTTGGTGCCGCCCTCCGAGAGCGTGCGGAGGTAGCCGAGAGCATTGTAGGGGCGGGCTTCGCTTTCGAAGTCTTTCTTGGCGGCTGCTTCCGCGGCCAGGCTTTCGGCCGAGCGCTTGCCCTTCGTGGCGGTCTTGCCTTTGACCTTGGTCTTGTTCGCGCCGGCTTGGGTTTCGTCGTCCAGCACCTCTGCGCGAGGCGCGGCGTCGGGCTTGCCCGAGAGCAGGCTGGCGCGCTTCAGGTCATCGAAGGCGAGCCAGAAGAGGTTTTCTTCGAGCTGGAATTCGCCGCAGACCACATCGGGTCGGTTGGCGGAAAGTGACATGCCCTTGAGCCCGTCCTGCATCGATAGGAGGAGGTTCTTGACGAGCGACTTGGCGTCGGTGGCCACGGTCGGCTGCGCGAAAGGGTCTTCGATTTCCTTGGCCGCCATTTTTTTCGTCGGCTTTCTTTCCTCCAGCATCAGCTCGCGCTCGGCCCATAGCTTCGGATTGTTCCGCTTGATCCAATCCTGATCGAGGTCCTCCCAGCGGTAGGTGAGCACCGTGTCGGCGTCGAGGCGCTTGACCATGATGGTCGTCTCGTCCTGCGTGATGTATTCGAACGCGATGACGGTAGCGTTGCCGGTACGGCGGAGCTGCACGGTCTCGGCGAAGGCCGGCAGGACACCTAAGGTGAGCGCGGCGAAAAGGAAGCGGCGGAAGAGGGGCACGGCAGGAACTGTAGGCACGGGTGGAGGGTCGGCAAATCAAGAACGACACGGCGGCGATGGCGTCGACCAGTACCAAGTAAAAGACCGCCATAAAGGCGGTCTGGAGGGGGAACCTGAGGTTAAGGCCTTATTTTCCCTTGGCCTCGAACTTCGGGTGGAGGTACTCGGCGCAGGAGTCGAGGGACGCCAGCTGGACGTAGTCGGCCTCGGGCACTTCGATGCCGTGCTTCTTGCGGAGCTCCATGACGATATCCAGGAAGTCCATCGAATCAAGGGACAGCTGGTCGCGGAGGCGGACCTCCGGTTTGACGGCGGTCAGGTCCTCGTCCGGCGCGATGTCGGCGATGATGTCGAGAACCACCTGCTTGATGTCGTCCTTAGTCATGTTTTCGGCTTTGTTTCAAACGTCCAAACCCGGTCAGGCAACCCCATATTTTTTGACGATAAGGGCCGAATTGATGCCCAGCATGCCGAAGGAGTTGTTCAGGATGGCGTCCACCCGGTCGACTTTGACCGGCTGGTTGATCACGAGGCCCGGAAGGGCGCATTCCGGGTCTAATTCGTCGATATTGATGGTCGGATGGACCCAATGGTCGTGGAAAGAGGGTAGGTTGCCTGCCAGTTCCAAGGCCCCGGCGGCGCCCATGCAATGGCCGATGAAGCTCTTGGTGTTATTGATGCGGGTCTCCGGGCAGTCGGCGAAGACGGTCCGCAAGGCGGTGCACTCCTGGATGTCTCCCAGGGCGGTGGCGGTGGCGTGGGTGGAGACGATATGGATGTCCTGCGGCTTCATGCCGGCGCGCTGGAGGGCCATGCGGACGCACTCGGTCTGGCGTTCGGGGTTGGGCAGGACGGCGTCGGTGGCGTCGGAGTTGATGCACCAACCGGCGATTTCGGCGATGATGCGGGCGCCGCGGGCCAGGGCGTCGTCGAGGCGCTCCAGCACGTAGATGGCGCCTCCCTCGGAGATCACGATGCCGTTGCGGTTCTTGTCGAAGGGGCGGGAGGCCTTGGTCGGGTCTTCATGGGCGCCCAGCGCGCCCTGGTTCTTGAAGCCGGCGAAGATGCCGAAGGTGTGGATGGATTCGGAGACGCCGCCGGCGAAGGCCACGTCGACCTCGCCGAGCTGGAGCATCTGCGCGGCCTGGATGAGGCCGGCGTTGCCCGCGGCGCAGGCGGCGCCGATGGTGTAGTGCGGGCCGGTGATGCCCATGTTCATCGTCACCTCGCCGGCCGGGTTGTTCGCCACGGTCCGGGGGTTGTGGTGGTGCGTCCAGTACTTGGTGTCGTTGCCGAACTGGGAGATATTGTGGATCTCGTTCTCGGTCTCGACGTTGCCGTGCTCGGTGATGCCGAGGTAGACGCCGACGCGGGACTTATCGACCTTGTCCCAGTCGAGCCCGGAGTCGCCTAGGGCTTCGCGGGCGCAGAAGATGGAGATGGAGCCGACGCGGGTGCCGTTGCGGATTTCCTTCCGCTTCTGCCACTTGGTGGCGTCGAAATCGCAGACTCCGGCCGGGTGACGGCCCATGTGCCGGACGTCGATGACGGCGATGCGGGCCTTGCCGGCGAGCAGGTTGGCCCGGAACTCGCCCAGCGAGTTCCCGTTGGGGGCGGTGAGGCCGAGGCCGGTGATGACGATGCGGGGCTTGGAGGACATCTGACGTCCTTCCCATCAAGCGTCCGCCGCCCCCGAAGTCAAACTCCGCTCCCCGCTTGCCCTTGCCAATTGGCTTTGGCCGCATTGTCTGAAGATCGATGTCCAAGCCGATTCAGTGTTCGCTGTGCGAGGAGGCCGCCACGGTCCACCTCTCCCAGGTCGTCCACGGGAAGGTCACCAAGGTCCATCTTTGCGAAGCCTGCGCCCAGAAGGGCGGGGCCACCGATCCGGCCGTCTTCCAACTGGCCGACGCGCTGGCGGCCGCGACCCCCGCCCCGACCCTGACCTGTCCGCAGTGTGGCTTCACCGATCTCGATTTCCGCAAGCGCGGCCGGCTCGGCTGCCCGGCCTGCTGGGAGACTTTCGGGGAAGCCTTGGACGGCCTGCTCCTCAAGGTCCAGCATGAGCCCGCCCACGTCGGTCGGGCCCCCGCCGGAGCGGTGCCCGTCGCCCAGCTGCGTCGTCGCCTCGACGCGGCCCGGCTTGAGATGACCGCCGCCGTCGCCGGCGAAGACTTCGAAGCCGCCGCGCGCCTGCGCGACGAAATCGCCACCCTCGAGCGCCAGCTCGCCTCCTGACCATGTCCGTCGAAGACATCCTCGCCGCCGAAAGCGAACTCACCCACCTCCTCGGCGGCCAGCAGGCCGTCGTGCTGAGCACGCGCATCCGTCTTGCGCGTAACCTCGAGGGCCTGCCTTTCCCCGGCTGGGCCAAGCTGCCTCAGCGCAAGGAGACCTCTGATCGCTGCGTCACCGCACTCGAGGGCCTGCCGAAGTTCCGCCGCGGACATGTCGTCCGCATGGGCGAACTCGGCGACCGCGACCGCGCGGTACTCGTCGAGCGCCACCTGGTCTCGAAGGAGCTCGCCGCGGGCAAGAGCGGCGCCGCCGTCATCAGCCGTGATCAGACCGTTTCCGTGATGGTCAACGAAGAGGACCACCTGCGCATCCAGGTCGTCAAGGCCGGCTGGCACCTGCGCGGCACCTGGCATATCGCCGAGCAGCTCGACGACGCCCTCGGCGGCGTGCTCAAAATGGCTTTCTCGGATCGCCTCGGCTACCTCACGGCCTGTCCCACCAACGTCGGCACGGGCCTGCGGGCCTCCGCGATGGTCCACCTGCCCGGCCTCTGCCTGGCGGGCCACATGGACAAGGTCACGCGTGCGCTCAATCAGGACGGCCTCGCCGTCCGCGGTTGGCTGGGCGAGGGCACCGAAGCGGCCGGCAACGTCTTCCAGATCTCGAACCAGCAGACCCTCGGCCTCTCCGAGGACGCGATCCTCAAGCACCTCGGGGGCTGGATCAAACACGTCGTCGAGCAGGAGTGGAACGCCCGCCGTAAGCTCGCGCAGGAGGAAGGCGAGAAGTTCGTCGACCGTCTCGCCCGTTCGCTCGGCGTGCTGCGCTCGGCCCGCCTGCTCACCAGCTCGGAAGCGATGAACATGCTTTCGCACCTGCGGCTCGCCTGCGACATGGGCTGCCTGCCGGAGGAGCGCCGCCATCTCGTCGACCGCCTGATGATCGAAGGCCAGCCCGCCCACGTGCAGGCGCGCGCCGGTCAGGAGCTCGACAGCGACGGACGTGACCGTCGCCGCGCCGCGGTGGTCCGCGAAGCACTGAAGGACTTCCCTGAAGTCGGTCCGCCGACGGCCTAGTCGGCCTTGGGCGGATTGGCCGCACGGTCCTTGCGGGCCATGTCGTCCAGCAGGGCCTGCACGCGCGCCACGCCGCCGGTGATGTCATCCTCGGTGAAGAGGATGTCCGGCGTGTGCTTCATCTGCAGGAAGCCGCCGACGGTGGCGCGTAGTTCCGTGCGCACGCGCTTCAGGAAGGCGCGGGCCTTCTTGCGTTCCGCGTCGTCGCCCGAGACGGCGTAGCCGATGCGGCATTGGCGGAGGTCGGGGGCGACGCTCGCGACGGTGATCGTGATCAGCGCGGCTTCGGTCGGCCAGGACTGACGCAGCGCGGAGGAGACCTCGCGCTGGATGAGTTCGGCGACCCGGAGCTGGCGTTGGGACATGAGGCTTAGAGGCTCGGACGCGTCTGGACCATCTCGACGGCTTCGATGATGTCGCCGGGCTGATACTCGTCGTAGCCGCCGAGCTTGATGCCGCACTCGAAGCCGGCTTTGACCTCGGAGGCGTCGTCCTTGAAGCGGCGCAGCGTCTCGACCGGGCCGTTGTGGATGATCTTGCCGCCGCGGACCACGCGCGCCTTGGCGGCGCGGCGGATGAGGCCTTCGGTGACCATGCAACCGGCGACCTTGTGCTCCTTGCCGAGGGGGAAGACGGCGCGCACTTCGGCGGCGCCGAGCTTGTTCTCGCGGACCTCGGGGTCCAGGAGTTCGGTCATGGCGTCCTTCACGAGCGTGATGAGCTCGTAGATGATGTCATGGGTGATGAGGCGGACGCCGGTGCGCTTGAGCTGCGGCTGGACGCCGTTCTCGAGCTTGGTGTCGAAGGCGACGATGAGGGCCTTGGAGGCTTCGGCCAGGGCGACGTCGCCTTGGGTCACGGGGCCGACGGAACCGCCGACGACTTCGAGGCGGACCTTGGCCGACCTGATGTCGCGGAGACAGCCTTCGAGGGCTTCGAGCGTGCCGTTGACGTCGGCCTTGAGCAGGACGCGGAGGATCTTCTCCTTGTCCTGGGCGAGGGCGGCCATGAGGCGCTCGAGGTCCGACATGCCGGGGCGGGCCCCGGTGTTCGGCGCCTGCTGCACGGCCTCGGCGGCCTTGCGGGCGGCGAGGGCGGCTTCTTCGGCGATCTCGCGGGCTTCGCGGTCGTTCTTGACGGTCTTGAACTTGGTGCCGGGAGCCGGGACGGCGTCCCAGCCGAGGACGAGCGCCGGGGCGCCAGGAGCGGCGGAGGGCATACGGTTGCCACGCTCATCCATGAGCGCGCGCACCTTGCACCAGGTCTCGCCGCAGACGAACGAGTCGCCGGGCTTGAGCGTGCCTTTCTGCACGATGACGGTGGCGGTGGGGCCGCGACCGGTCTCCATCTGCGATTCGATGACGACGCCCTGGGCGGGGCACTTCGCGTTGGCCTTGAGGTCGAGGACTTCGGCCTGGAGCAGGATGGATTCGAGGAGCTCGGTCATGCCGGTGCCTTTCAGCGCCGACACGGGGCTGGTGATGGTCTCGCCACCCCAGTCTTCCGGGGTGATGTTGCGCTGCTGCATCTGCTGCTTCACGCGGTCGAGGTTCGCGCCCTTGGCGTCGACCTTGTTGATCGCGGCCACGATGGCGCTGGCGTGCTTCTGCGCGAACTTGAGAGCTTCCTCGGTCTGCGGCATGAAGCCGTCGTCCGCCGCCACGACGAGCACGGCGACGTCGGTCACCGAAGCGCCGCGTTCGCGCATCTTGGCGAAGGCGGCGTGGCCGGGAGTGTCGAGGAAGGTGACGGTCTTGCCCTTATACTCAGGCTTCTCGCCCTGGTAGGCGACGGAGTAGGCGCCGATGTGCTGGGTGATGCCGCCGGCTTCGCCCGAGACGACGTTGGTCTTCCGGAAGAAGTCGAGGAGGGTGGTCTTGCCGTGGTCGACGTGACCGAGCACGCAGACGACGGGCGGACGCGGGGTCATGAGCGCCGGATCGTCTTCGGAAGGCTTCTCGACCTTCTTGACGGGCTGCACGCCTTCGCCGCGGTGGCGGATTTCCAGCGTGTAACCGTGGCGTTCGGCGACCTTGCGGGCGTCGGCTTCCTCGATGACGGAGGAGACGCTGACGACCTTGTTGAGTTCCATCAGGTTGCCGATGACCTGGAAGGGCTTGAGGTTGAGCGCGATCGCGAAGTCACGCACGACGATCGGCGGGCGGACCGTGATGATGCCCTTGCTGCCGGGCGCGGCCTGGCTGCTGGTCGCGGCCGGACGGTTGACGATGGGAGCGACCGGCGGGCGGACGACGGGCGGCACGTTGGCCGGACGCGTCGGGATGGGCGGCGGTGTGTTGCTGATGACGACGGGCGGCAGGTCGGTCTTGGCCGGCGTGGGCGCGATAGTCGGACGCGGGATGACGGGGGTGACCGGCGGGCGCGCTACGGGCGGCGGCGTGGCGACGATGGTCGGGCGCGGCGGCAGGCTCACCGGCGGCGGCGTGCCGGGCTTGGCGATCGGGGCGACGGGCGCGGCCGGGACGGGCTTAGCCGGCTCCGGAGCCTTGGGGGCCTCGGCGACCGGCTTGACGGGTTCCGGGGCGGGCTCGGCCTTCTTCGGGAGCTTGTCGGCGGCGAACGCCAGGAACTCCTCGCGGTAGATCTTGCCGAAGTTGCTCGAGGCCGCCGGCTTCTTGCCGTCGGTGAAGACGTAGTCCTTGAAGTCGGGGCGGGCGACCACGAACTGGTCGACCAGGGCGAGCAGCGCCTTGACCTCGATGCCGAGCTCCTTGGCCACGTCGCTGAAACGCTGCGTGGTCGCGGGCTTCTTGGCTTCGGATTTCTTCTTCTCGGTCATGTGCGCGGGCGGAGGGTGTCGGGAGGGTGGACGGCGGAAGGATTACGCTCGGCGGCCCTTGGCGTAGGCGGCGAGGACGGCTTCGACTTCTTCGGCCGGGATCCCGCTTTCCTGGAAGTCTTCCACGGTCGCGCCTTCGAGGGCTTCGACGCTGGAGATGCCGAGGCCGACGAACTTCGCGATGAGTTCGGCCGGGAGGCCGAGCTGGTCCGCGATGCGCACGGCGGCGTCGCCGGCCTTGGCTTCGAAGCTTTCGGCGGCGTGGGTGGCCTTCTGGATGTTGAGGCCCCAGCCCATGAGCTTGGAGGTCAGGCGGGCGTTGCGGCCCTTGCTGCCGATGGCGATGCGCATGTCGTCCTCATCCACTTCGAAGAAGATGGAGCGGGTGCGTTCGTCGATGCGGACGTTGCGCGGCTTGGCCGGGCGGATGGCTTCTTCGAGCAGCTTGAGCGGCTCGGGGTGATAGCGGATGATGTCGATCTTCTCGCCGCCGAGTTCCTTGACGATGTTGCGGACGCGGGCGCCGCGGGCGCCGACGCACGCGCCGACGGGGTCCACCTTGGGGTCGCGGGAGTCGACGGCGATCTTGGTGCGGTAGCCGGGGTCGCGGGCCATGGCGGCGATGGTGACGGTCTTGTCGGCGATCTCGGCGACCTCGAGTTCGAGGAGGCGGCGGACGAACGCCGGGTTGGCGCGGGAGAGCACGAACTCACGGCCGCGCTGCGGGTCTTCGCGGATCTCGAGCAGGAGGCAGCGGATGCGGTCGCCGGTGCGGAATTCGTCGCCGTGGCAGCGTTCCTTGTGGGTGAGGACGGCTTCGGCGGTGCCGAGTTCGATCACGACGTTGCCGCGCTCGGTGCGACGGACGGTGCCGGTGACGATGTCGCCGACCTTGTCCTTGTACTCCTGGAAGACCTGGTCCTTCTCGATCTTGCGGAAGCGCTGGTTGAGCAGCTGCTGGGTGGTCTTGGCGGCGATGCGACCGAGGTCCTCGACCTTGATCGGCTTGCGGACTTCCTGGCCGACCTGGACGTCAGGCTGGATGAGGGAGGCGGCGACGGGGTTGATCTCCTGCAGCGGGTCCGACACGGAGTCGGTCACGCGGAGGACGACGAAGGCGTCGAGCTTGCCCGAGACGGCGTCGGCGTTCACCTCGACGTTCTGGCCGGCCATGACCGACTTTTCGACGGAGGACTTGATGGCCTCGACGATGAGGGCGCAGGCCTCTTCTTTTTTGATGTTCTTCTCCTTTTCGAGATATTGGAGGAAGGGTTTGATATCGACGCTCATGGTGATGGGTGCGGGTTTTCGGTGAAATGATTTGGGGACAAAAAAAGCGGGTCCGGCAGGACCCACCTCGGTGAAGGTGAACTGAGGCATACCTTGGGCACCCCCGGGGGGATGTCAAGTGCGCTCGGCCTCCCGGCCCGGAGGGTTCCGCTTGCCCCCGGGGGGTCTTCTCCGAACCTATCCGCATGGCTGACGAAAAAGTAATCTTCACGATGACGGGGGTCACGAAGTACTTCGAAAAGAAACCCGTTTTCCGCGATATTTCCCTTTCCTACTATTATGGGGCCAAGATCGGCGTCCTCGGCCTCAACGGCTCGGGCAAGTCGACGCTGCTCAAGATCATGGCCGGCGAGGACAAGGAATTCGACGGCGCGATCAGCCAGGTGCCGGGCTACACGCTCGGCTACCTCGCCCAGGAGCCGCGGCTCGACGAGCATCTCACGGTCCAGGAATGCGTGATGCAGGCCGCCGGCCCGATGAAGGCGCTGCTCGAGGAATATGACGAGACTTTCGTGAAGGTGTCGGAGACCGATGACGCGAAGGAGCAGGAACGCATCCTGGCCCGCCAAGGCGAGATCCAGACGATCCTCGACACGCGCGGCGGCTGGGACCTCGAGGCCCGCATCGAGATGGCGATGGAGGCCCTGCGCTGCCCGCCCGGCGAGGCGGTGGTCTCCGCGCTCTCCGGCGGCGAGAAACGCCGCGTGGCGCTCTGCCGCCTGCTGCTGATGGAGCCGGACATCCTCCTGCTCGACGAGCCGACCAATCACCTCGACGCCGACACGGTCGCCTGGCTCGAGCGCCATCTGCAGGGCTACAAGGGCACGGTCATCGCGATCACGCACGACCGCTACTTCCTCGACAACGTCGCGGGCTGGATCCTCGAGCTCGACCGCGGCCGCGGCATCCCGTGGAAGGGCAACTATTCCTCTTGGCTCCAACAGAAGCAGCAGCGCCTTGAGATGGAGGAGAAGCAGTCCGCCGCGCGTTCCCGCTCGATGGAGCGCGAACGCGAGTGGGCCGCGGCTTCTCCCAAGGCCCGCGTGGCCAAGAACAAGGCCCGTCTGCGCGCCTACGAGCAGATGCTTACGCAGGACCAGAACCTCCAGGAGAAGGCGGCCGAGATCTGGATCCCGCCCGGCCCGCGCCTCGGCGGCGCCGTCATCGAGGCCCGCGGTCTGTCCAAGGGCTATGGCGACCGCATCCTGATGGATGAGGTCAATTTCACGCTGCCCGCCGGCGGCATCGTCGGCGTGGTCGGCCCCAACGGCGCCGGCAAGACGACGCTCTTCCGCATGATCACGGGCCAGGAGAAGCCGGACAAGGGTTCGCTCACGGTCGGCGAATCGGTGAAGATCGCCTACGTCGACCAGTCCCGCGATTCGCTCCCGGCCGACGCGCCGCTCTGGTCCGCGATCTCCGACGGGCAGGACATGGTCCACCTCGGCAAGATCATGGTCCCGGCCCGCGCCTACGCGGCGCGCTTCGGTTTCACGGGTGACGTCCAGCAGCGCAAGGTCGGCGTGATGTCGGGCGGCGAACGCAACCGCATCCACCTCGCGCGCCTCATCAAGGCCGGAGCCAATGTGCTCCTGCTCGATGAGCCGACCAACGACCTCGACGTGAACACGATCCGCGCCCTCGAAGACGCGCTCGAAGGCTTCGCCGGCTGCGCGGTCATCGTGACCCACGACCGCTGGTTCCTCGACCGCGTGGCCACGCACATCCTCGCGTTCGAAGACGACAGCACGGTGGTCTGGCACGAAGGCAACTACGGCGACTACCTCGAAGACCGACGCAAGCGCCTCGGCCTCGAATCGGATACGCCGCGTCGCCCGAAGTACCGTCGCCTTACGCGCTGAGCCGGCCGGTCGCCTTCAGTCGCTGACGCCACGCCCCGGCCATCGCCGTCAGCGTGGTCAGCTGCAGGTCGCTCATGCGCCAGCCCCAGTTGCCTTGCGGGTTGCCGGGGGTGTTGAAACGCGCTTCGGCGCCTAGTCCGAGCAAGTCCTGGACGGGGATGAACGCGGCCACGCCGGGCGAAGCCAAGGCCGCCTCGGCGAGCGTGACGTGCGGAGCAGTCATCGCGCCGAACACGGCCTCGACGCGGGCGCGCTCGTCGGCGGACGCCTGCGCGTGCCAGCCGACGACGGTATCGTTGTCGTGCGTGCCGGTGTAGACGACGCGGTCGGCGGTGATGTTCGCTGGGAAGTGCGGATTGCCCTCGGGAGGTCCCCCGAACCCGAATTGCAGCACCGACATGCCGGGCAGGCCGGAGGCCTGGCGGAGCACGTCGACGCCGGGGGAGAGCAGGCCGAGGTCTTCGGCGACGAGCGGCAGGCCGGCGAGCGCGTCGGTGAAGGCGAGTCCGGGGCCGTCGCACCATTTGCCTTCGCGGGCGTTGGGCGCGCCGGCAGGCACGCTCCAGTAATCATGGATGCCGCGGAAGTGGTCGATGCGGATCGCATCGAAGAGTTCGAGGTCGTGGCGGACGCGCGCCTGCCACCAGGCGAAGCCGTCGGCGGCGTGCCGGTCCCAGGCATACAGCGGATTGCCCCAGAGCTGTCCGTCCGCGGCGAAGTAATCCGGCGGCACGCCGGCCACGGCCGTCGGCCGGCCCTGCGCGTCGAGCTGGAAGAGCTCCGGGCGGGTCTTCGCGTCGCAACCATCGGCGGAAACGTAGATGGGTTCGTCGCCGAAGAAGCGGACGCCTTTGCCGTGCGCGTACTCACGCAGCGCTTTCCATTGCTCGGCGAACAGGAACTGCAGCACTTCAGCCTCGGCCACGGCTTCGGCCGGGGCTTCGTCGATCGTCCACTTGTCCGGCGCGGTGAAGCCGTTCGCTTCGCGTAGCGCGGAGAATCGGCACCAGGCGCCGAGCCAGCCGGACTGCTTTTCGCGGAAGCGTCCGAAGGCGGCGTTCTGCTTCAGGACCTTGGCGCCGCGGCGGGCGGCGAGCTGCAGGGCGGGGCGCAGCTGGTTCCAGAGGCGACCATAGTCGGTGCGACCGTCACTCCCGCGTCGCAGCGCGGCGATCTCCTCAGGAGTGAGTAGTTTGCGCGCGCCGAGGTCAGCGAGATCGAGCAGGTATGGATTTCCGGCGAAGACGGAGAGGGCCTGGTAAGGAGAGTCGCCGTAGCCGGTCGGCCCGAGCGGGCAGACCTGCCACCAGCCGAAGCCGGCGGCGGCGAGGATGTCGACGAAGCGGCGGGCTTCGGCTCCCAAGGACCCGACGGGGCCGTCTCCTGGCAGGGCGGTCGGATGGAGCAGCACGCCCGCGCTGCGCCGCGGGAAAGCATGGCAGGCGTAGGCGGCGGCGGGAGCCCGGCCGGTCACGGCGACGGGTTCACGGCGGTCGGAGTCCATCTCAGCGCAGCTGGACGTAGTGCTTGGCGCGCAGGTCGTCTAACCAGCGCTGGATCGCGAGCTTCATGCCGATTGAACGCACCTTCGTCTCGATCTCCGCCATGACTTCGGGGTCATTCACCGGCGCATGGCCTTGCGGGCGCACGGACTCCGGGCTGACGATCACGTAGATGGGGGCGGCGCCGACATCGAATTTCAAGGGCTCCGAGATTTCGCCGGGCTTCAGCTGGCGGACGGCGGCGACGACGGTCTGGTTAAGGTCCTCGAAGTTACGCCAGCCGGCGTCGCCGCCTTTGCGCGCGAAGTCGTCGGAACTGATGCGTTCGGCCACGTCGGCGAAAGTCGGCTGTCCGGCGATGGGCTTGCCGCCGATCTTGTAGGCGGCGAGCAGTTCGGCGACCTTGGCCGGCTGGCGCAGCGCTTCCGCCCAGGCCTTGGCGCGGGCGGCGGTCTCTTCGGGCTTCTCGGCGGCGCCCTGCGTGAGGGTGATCTGGCGGAGTTTCACCTGCTCCTTGCGGGCGAAGTCGGCCTTGTTCTTGTCGTAGTACTCCTGGATCTTGCCCGGATTGACGTCCCAGGCGGTGCGACGGATCTGGCCCACCATGTATTCGAAGATGATGCGGTCTTCGATGGTCTTGCGGTAGGCGAGCGGGGTGGTGCCGGCCGCGCGCAGCGAGGCGACGAAACGGTTGCGGTCTCCGCCGAAGTCCCGACGGATGGTCTCTTCGATGTCCGCTTCGACGTAGGTGGCAGGCAGGTTGGGGGTGTTGGCGCGGAATTCGGCGATCACGATCTGGCGTTCGGCCATCGACTTGAGCGTCTCCTTCGCGGCTTGCCCTAGCGCCTGCTCGAACTCGAGGTCGGTACGGGAGGCGGCGCGCAGCTGACCGACGATCGGGTCGATCTGGCGGCGGATATCCGAAAGGGTGATGCCTTGGCCGTCCGCGTCGGCGGCGATCCGGTCGGAGTTCAGCTGGGACCAGCGCTTGGCGGCAGCTTCCTCGACCGAAGGCAGCTTGAGCTGGGCGGAGGCGACGGCCGCGGTCAGGGCGAGCAGGCTGGAGAGGAGGAAGGATTTCATCGGACGTCAGGCGCGGGCAGCCGTGAAAGGAAGCCGCGGATTTCCTTCAGTTTCCGCAGGGGGTCTCGTACGGTCAAGCGGGGAAACCGGTTGCCGACGAGAATGGGCTCAGGTGGGCGGCCGGCGAGCGCCTGCTGACAACGCAGCACGGCGCCGTCGGTCGTCACCGAAACGACACATTTATCCTCCGCCAGACACCGGATCTCCGCCAGGCTGAGCAGGGCGTCCGCTTCCGGGGGCAGTTTGCCGTAACGATCCTTCAGCGAAGTCCGGAGTTCGGCCACCTCGGCGGCATCCAGCGCCAGCGCGATGCGGCGGAAGGCTTCGATGCGCAGGCGCGTCTCGGGGATCCAGTCCGACGGCAGGGTGGCGGTCAGCAGGGGGACTTCGCCGTCGCTGCTGTTGGTCTGTTCCGTCCCCAGGGCGGCTTGGGTGTGGTCGATGAAGTCCAGTTGGACCTCGCAACGTTCGATGACCGCGCCCTTGTCGCCCCGCAGCTTGGCGACGCTCCGGCGGAGGAGCTGGCAGTAGAGATCAAAGCCGACGGTCGCGACGTGGCCGCTCTGCGCCGCCCCCAGGATGTTGCCGGCACCGCGCAGTTCGAGGTCCCGCATGGCGATGCGGAAGCCGGCGCCGAGCTGGTTATACTGACGGATGGCCGAGAGGCGGCGGTGCGCCGTGCCGACCAGCGCGGCATGGCGGTGGAGGAAGAGGTAGGCGTAGGCCTGACGGTTGAACCGGCCCACGCGCCCGCGCAGCTGGTAGAGCTGCGCGAGGCCGAAGCGGTCGGCGCCCTCGATGATGAGCGTGTTGCAGTTCGGGATGTCCAGGCCGGTCTCGATGATGGTCGTGCAGACCAGCACGTCGTACTCGCCGGCGACGAAGGCCGACATGACTTCTTCGAGCTGCCCGGCCGGCATCTGGCCGTGGCCCACGATGATGCGCGCCTTGGGTACGAGCGCGGCGATCCGCTCCGCGACGGCCTGGATCGTCTCGACGCGGTTGTGCAGGTAGAAGACCTGGCCGCCGCGGGCCAGCTCGGCCTTCACGGCGTCGCGGACGAGCTTCTCGTCGTAGCTCCGGACGATGGTGCGGATGGGCAGGCGTTCGCGCGGCGGGGTCTCGATGACGCTGAGGTCGCGCGCGCCGACGAGCGCGAGGTAGAGCGTGCGCGGGATGGGCGTCGCGCTCATGGCGAGCACGTCCACCTCGGTGCGCAGCTCCTTGAGGCGCTCCTTGTGGCGCACGCCGAACCGGTGCTCTTCGTCGATGATGACGAGGCCGAGCCGTCCGAAGCGGGTGCCGTCGGAGAGCAGGGCGTGCGTGCCGACGACGACGTCGACGGTCCCGGCCGCGGCGCGCGCCCGGACGTCGGCCTTCTGCTTGGCGGTACGGTAACCGCTCAGGAGTTCGACGGAGACCGGCCAGCGGGCGAGGCGCTCCTTGAAGCTTTCGAAGTGCTGCTGCGCGAGGACGGTGGTCGGCGCGAGGATCGCGACCTGGCGTCCGCCGAGGACGCATTTGAACGCGGCGCGGAGGGCGACCTCGGTCTTGCCGAAGCCGACGTCGCCGCTGATGAGGCGGTCCATGGGCGCGGGGCGTTCCATGTCGGCCTTCACGTCGACGATCGCGCGGGTCTGGTCCGGCGTCTCACGATGCGGGAAGGAGCGTTCGAACTCGCCCATCCAGGCGTTGTCCGCGTCCTTCGGGTGCGTGATGCCGGGCTTGGTCGAGCGGGCGGCCTGCATGGCCAGCAGCTGCGCGGCGAGGTCGGCGGTGGCCTTCTCGGCGGCTTTGCGCGACTTCTCCCAGCCGCCTCCGCCGAGTTTGGAGAGCTTCGGGATGGCCCGGCCGATCCCGATGTAACGCGTGAGGAGATGCGACTCCCGCACGGGGAGGTGCAGCATCGATTTCAGGGCGAACTCCAGGCCGATGAAATCTTCGGTACGTCCGTTGTGCTCGTGGGCCTTGATGCCGCGGAACAGGCAGACGCCTTGCGTGGCGTGCACGAGCGCGTCGCCGTCGGCGAGTTCGCCGAAGTCGAGCGCGCGGCCGACGGCGGCGCGGATGGCGGTGCGGCGGCGCGGCAGGACGGCGAGCGGACGTTTGCGTCGGCCGAAGAGCTCACGTTCGGTCAGCAGGAGCAGGCCGTCCTTGAGCAGGCCGGGCAACTTGTCCGGGGCGATGAGGATGCCTCCGCCGAAGCGTCCGTGGGTGATGCGTGGCGCGAAGCCGCGGATCTTGGCGCTGGCGACCTCGGCGTTGAGCCGGTCGACGGAGCCGTCGGTGTCGCCGGTGAGCAGGCAGGGACGCCCGTCCTTGGCCAGCGAGGCGGCGGCCCGGAGGAGGGCGGGGCGCGTCTCGGTGCTGTCCGTCGCGGAGCCGATGAGCAAGGACTCAGCCGGGGCCGATTCGAGGGCGTGCGCCGCGTAGCCGAGCGGCGCATCGTCGGTCTCCTCGAGCACGAGTTCGTCGACCTTGGCCGAGTGTAGTTCGGCGCAGAGGACGTCCTCGTGGCAGCGGTCCACCGAGATGATGAGCGCGTCGGCCGGCAGGTGCCGGAAGAATGGCGCCTCGGGGGCCGAGCCGGAATCATCCCGCGGCGCGCAGATGACGAGGCCGTCGACCTCGCCTTCGCTGCGCTGCGTCGCGGGGTCGAACGGGCGGAGCGACTCGACGACGTCGCCGAAGAGGTCGATGCGCACGGGCATCTGCGCGTTCAAGGGGTAGACGTCGAGGATGCCGCCGCGGAGCGCGTATTCACCAGGCTGTTCGCAGAGGGCCTCGTGGGCGTAGCCGAAGTCTTCGGCCAGGCGCTTCGCGAAGTCACGCAGGGCGAGCTTCTCGCCTTTGCGGACGACGATCTCGGCCTTGGCCGTGGCTTCGGGGGCGGGCGAGCGACGGGTGAGCGAGCCGGGCGTGCAGGCGATGAGCAGCGGCCGCTTCGCGTCATGGTTGCCGTGGCGCAGCAGCGAGAGGACGCCGAGGAGGTCGCAGTCGGCTTCGAAGGCCGGGACAGCCGCATCGGCTTCGGTCAGGGTGCGGGCGACCGGCTGTGCGTCATTGAGCAGGGTCAGCAGCTGGGCGGTCTCTTCCGCGAAGGTCTCCGCCGCGCCGAGGTTCGAGGCCAGGAAGACGATCACGCGTCGCTCGGCGCCTTCCGAACAGGCGCAAGCGGCCCAGGCGTGCGAAGGCACGCCGGTCAGGGCACGGCGTGGCTGAGCGGACATGCCGCTATCGAGGCGGGAAGCCCCGATGCGTCAAACCCAACCCCTTACTTCAGCACGACTCCGGCGATTTCGTCCCAGAGTTCGTCGATCTGCGAGGGCTTCTTCACCGGCCGGCCGGCTTCGGCGAACCAGTACCGGGCGTTGCCCAGGTCGCCTTCGATCAGGTGGAGGAGCGCATGGAGCCAGGAGCCGACGGGAGTCTCGATATCTTGGGCGATGTCATGGGCCGCATCCCAGTCGCCCTTCTTGATGAACCAGAGGGACTGCGCCTCGCGCGAGAGGCCGCGAGGCAGCTGCGCGTCGGCTTCCGCGGAGGACTTCAGTTGGGCCGGCGTCATGGCTCAGCGGGTGGTGTGCAGGCGCGAAAGGGCGTCGGATGCTTCGGACGGCAGCTCCTTGAGGATCTTGGCGGCGTCGTTCTGTCCGCGCTGGATCTCCGGCAGGCCCATCGTGCCTTCCAGGCGGGCCAGCTCCGCTGCGTCCTTATCGACGCCCGTGAGCTGGCTCAGCACGAGTCTCCATGCGTAGGCCTGGGAAAGGTCGCGCGGGGCTTTGACGCCTTTCTCGAGCCGCTCAGCCATCGCCCGGATTGCGGTCAGGTCGCGGCGCATCGCCGATCGTCGGAGGAACTCCGTGCCGAGCTCGTAATTGCGCGGCATGCCTGGGACGCCTTCGTCATGACCTTCGGACATCATGCGTAAGGCGATACGCTCGCCGGCGTCCGCGCCGCGGCGGTAGTAGGCGAAGGCTTCCTTCATGGCGGTCTCGTAGTCCGAAAGCGTCTTCTTGTTGTCTGCGGTGGCCGACGGCGCTTTCAGGGCGCGGGCATCTTCCCGACGCAGGTCGCCGAGCACGCGGAAGCCCATCGACTGGCCTTTCGCCACGGCTTGGTCGGCCCAGTCCTTGGCCTCTTTCAGGTTCTTCGCGGTTCCCGTTCCGCGGAAGTAATACAGGGCGACTACGGCCATGGCGCGCGAATGGCCGCCCTCGGCTGCTTTCAGGGTCCAGCGGAAGGCGAGCTCCCGGTCCTCCTTGATCTGTAATTCGACCGGCGCGTAGGCGGTGTGTCGGAGCGCATAGACATACTGCGCCTGGACGTTGTCTTTTTCGGCGAGCGCGAGCAGCGCGGCCGGTTCGGCGTGGGGGTCGAAGCCGTCGACGTAGCGTTCGAAGAACTCCTTAGGGATGAGTCGGATCGGGACTTCCCATTGGTTGGAGAGGTCGAAGGTCAGGATGCCGGCGAGCACGGTCCCGAAGACGTAGGGGCGGAGCCAGGCGAGGTTACGGCGCATGGCTTCATCCAAGCCGCGGTCCGCCCCGAGGCAAGGGACTAAGAACAAGCCATTAGAGGACGGCTTGGCGGGCTTGCCTGAAGCGTCCGCGCGGGTAGTCTGCCGCCATCCCTTCATGCGTCTCCTTACCTTGTTCCTCGTCACGCCGCTTCTCGCCGCCGAGACGGCTCCGGTCCTCGGCCACGGGGCGGTTCGTTACACCCTCGACCTGGGTTGGGCCAAGGCCGATCCGGCCGTCGCTCCGATCGTCAACGCGCACGCGCTCGCCGAGGATAAGGCGGGTCGTATCTATCTGGTGACCGACCACCCGAAGAATGATTTCATCGTCTTAGAGAAGGATGGCCGATACGTCCGTTCGATCAGTGCCGGACTCGGCGGCGGTCATGGTCTGGAAATCTTCGAAAAGGACGGCGTGGAGTATCTCGTGCACGTCGACTCCGGCTGGCATATGGCGGCCGAAGGCTGGAACCCCTCCGCGGTCGAAGGACGCGTCACGTTGCTGACGACCGACGGCAAACTCGTGCGCAAGCTCCCGACGCCGAAGGAACTCGGCCTGAGCGACGGCAAGTTCATGCCGTGCGACGTCGCCTGGACGCCGGCGGGCACGCTGCTCGTCGCCGACGGCTACGGCTCCAATCTCATCTACGAATTCTCCCTCGAAGGGAAGCTGCTCAAGAAATGGGGCGGGCCTACCAAGGACGCCGCGAACCTCAGCAACGCCCACGGTATCTCCATCGACGCCGCCGATCCGCGCGGACCGCTGGTCTGGGTTCCGTCGCGCAGCCAGAACCAGCTCAAAGCGTTCACCTTGGACGGAAAGTACGTCGACACCCTCGACCTCCCGGGAGCTTTCGCGGGGCAGCTTTTCTTCCGTGGCGACAAGATCTATGCCGCCGTCTGCTGGAGCAAGGATGCTAAAGGCAAGCGTCTCCCGCAATCGGGCTTCCTGCTCGTGCTGGACCGCGCCACCAAGAAGGTGCTCAGCGCGCCGGGTGGCAGCGAGCCCAAGTACGTCGACGGCAAGCTGCAGCCGCTCAGCCAGGCCCAGCCGATCTTCAAGCATGGACACGACCTCTTTGTGGATTCCGCCGGTGACATCTATCTCGGCGAATGGAACGCCGACCGTCGTTATCCGTCGAAGCTGACGCTGGTTAAATAACTCAGCTGATCAGCAGCAATCGCGGTGAGCCGGGGCGGTTCTCCGGGGCGCGGTGGACGCAGGGCGGCACAGGACTGCCCGGCCAGCGCGTGGCGATACGCCAGAGCGCGAAGGTCCCGAAAGGGTAGGCTTTCGCGCCGGGCTTGGGTGCGTAGTGCGAGTCGTAGCTGCGCTCGTGCAGGAACTCGGCGAAGCCCGCGTCGTCTGCGCCGCCGTATTCCTTCAGCAGCGTCGCGCGGATCTCGGGAATCGCAACCTTGAGCAGGGCGTCCTCATTGCGCAGGCCTTCGCTACAGGCGCCGTGATAGGTGCAGAGCCATGTGTCCACCTCGACGGGGGCGCTGTCGACATGGAACGAGGTGACGTCCGTCGGCACCGTGCCGGCGTCAGGGCCGCGTACGCAGTCGTAGACGCAGTTGAGCGACGGGGCGAGGTCGTGGTCGCGCAGGAGCTGCTGGTCCGCGAGCATCACCTCGGCCGCGAGCCGTCCGGCCGGACTTAGCTCTAGGGCGCGGATGCGTTCATCCTCCAGCGCGACGATGCCTTCGCCCGGGCCGAGTATGGCGATGACCTCAGCGTAGTCGCCCGGCAGCGTGCGTTCCCAGCAGAGCGCGTTGACGCCGTCGGCGAAGCGCGTGGTGCGCAGTTCCTCGAAACTCCGCACGAGGCGGACGCGCGGCTGGCCGGCGCCGCTCACTTCAGCGCGAAGCGCTTGGCGAATTCCTTGGCGAGCGCGTCGTAGGCGACGGCGCCCGGGGAATGCACGTCGTATTGGAAGATCGTCTGGCCGTGGCTCGGGCACTCCGACAGGCGGATCGTGCGCGGGATCATCGAATCCATGACGAGGGCGGGGAAGTGGGTCTTAACCTCCTCGACGACCTGGCGCGAGAGCTTCGTGCGCACGTCATACATCGTCATCACGATCGCGCCGACGGTGAGCTTGTCGCTCGCGCCGGCGGCCTTGAGCTGGTCGACCACGCCGAGGATCTGGCCGAGGCCTTCCATCGCGAGGTATTCGGTCTGCAGGGTGACGATCAGGTGGTCGGACGCGCCGAGCGCGTTCATGGAGAGCATGCCGAGCGCGGGCGGGCAATCGATGAGGATGGCCTTGTACTTGCCGGTCGCGATGACGGGCGCGAGGGCTTCGCGCAGACGGCCGAGGTAGTTCTCCGCCTGGGCGAGTTCGGATTCGACGGCGGCGAGGTCGACCTCCGACGGGATCAGGTCGAGCTTCTCGGTGGAGGTCGCGACGATCATGTCGGCGGCCTTGGCCTCGCCATGCAGGACCTTGTAGAGGGATTTGCCTTCGGTCTTCTCGATGCCGAGCGCGCTGGTCGCGTTGGCCTGGGCGTCGAGGTCGATGAGGAGGGTCGGGATGCCGAGGCGCGCGAGGCCGGCGCCGAGGTTCACCGTGGTGGTCGTCTTGCCGACGCCGCCCTTCTGGTTCGCGATGGAGAAGACCTTGGCCACTTATGCGTCCTCGATGGGGCGTTCGACTTCGGTCCGGGCTTCGTAATCGATGCCGGCAAGGCCGAAGCCGAAGTTCTTCATGAAGTCGGACTGGTAGCCGGCGAAGTCGGCATGCGCGTCGAAGGTCTCCGTCGTGACCTGCGGCCAGGCGTCGAAGACGGCCTTCTGGACGTCGGGCGCCATCTCCCAGTCATCGATGCGGACGCGGCCGTTCTCGTCGAAGTCGAGGGCGTTGCCGTTGTACATCTGCTTCTCGAAGAGGCGCTGGATCTGCTCGATGCAGCCTTCGTGCGTGCCCTTGGCCTTCATGATCTTGAACAGCAGCGAGACGTAGAGGGGGACGACCGGGATGGCCGAGCTGGCCTGCGTGACGACGGCCTTGTTGACGGACACGAAGGCGCGGCCGCGGTGGAGCTTCATCAGGTCGTCGATCTTGCGGCCGGCGCGCTCGAGGTCTTCCTTGGCCTTGCCGATGGTGCCGTCCTTGTAGATCGGCCAGGTCACCTGCGGTCCGATGTAGGAATAGGCGACCGTCTGGCAGCCTTCCTTCAGGACGCCGGCGCCGTCGAGGGCGTTCATCCAGAGTTCCCAGTCTTCGCCGCCCATGACCTTGACCGTCTGCGCGATGTCATCGGCGGACGCGGTCTCGAGGGTGACCTCGTTCACGACCTTCTTGTCGGTATCCAGGTTCTTGGCGTGGAAGGGCGCACCGGTCGGCTTGAGGACGGACTTGTAGGTCACGCCATCGGGGGCGGTGCGGCGGGGGGAGGCGAGGGAGTAGACGACGAGGTCGACCTTGCCGCCGGGCATCTTGGACTTGATTGCTTCGATGACTTGGGCCTTGAGCTCGGCCGAGAAGGCGTCGCCGTTGATCGAGACGGCCTTGAGGCCGGCCTTCTTCGCTTCGGCGTGGAAGCCGGCGGTGTTGTACCAGCCAGGCGAGCCGGGCTTGTCGCCTTCGCCGTTGCGTTCGAAGAACACGCCGAGCGTCGCGGCGCTGGAACCGAAGGCGGCGGAGATGCGGGAGGAGAGGCCGTAGCCCGTGGAGGCGCCGATCACGAGGACCGACTTGGGGCCGCCCTGGATGGGCTTACGGGACTTCACGTAGGCGATCTGCTCGCGGACCGCCGCGGCGCAGCCGTCGGGGTGGGAGGTGATGCAGATGAACCCGCGGACGCGAGGCTTCAGGACTTGCTGGGACATAAGGACACCTTTGGAGGGGGAGGGGATGAGTTCAATCTGGAATTAGGTGGCAAAGGGGGTGTTAGCGGTTGGCGGTTAGCGGTTGGCGGTTGGGAAGATGCAATAGGCGGAAGTGCGGGGAAGGTTACGGGGTCTGGGTGTGGGGTGCCTCTATCAGTCGTGTCATGGGTGATAGCGGGACGTGCGGAGGGAGAGCGTTTCTCGATGATAGGCAGTCTATGCATCCCCAAGAGAATCCCAAGGTGGTCAGTTATCGTGATCTTTCGGCATGGAAGGCCGCCAAGGCCCTCGCGGTCGAAGTCTTTCGAGTCGTGAATGTCGCGGCGGTCCGGAATGATTTCGCGCTCGTCGATCAGCTTCGTCGGGCGGCTATCTCCATTCCATCGAACATCGCCGAAGGCGCCGGCCGCGGGACGAATCAGGACGCCTTGAGGTTCCTTTACATCGCCAGGGGCTCTTTGTGTGAGCTTCGCACCCAGGTGGAGGTGATGCAGGAGGCCGGCCTTCTGGATAGCCGAATCTGCGAGTCGCTTCTGGGCCGTGCCGAAGAAGCGGGTCGTCTCCTGGGGGGCCTTATTCGTTTCCGGGCCTCACGTCGCGACGGCGACACGGAGGCTCCGTCCGTCGCTAAGCCTTCGGCGCCGGCATTTCGTCCTCCTGATGCGCGCCATATAACATAAGTCCCTTCTGGGCTCATAACCCTTGCTTGTGAGGGGTGGTTACGGATTGTTGCGTGCCTTGCGGTCTAACCGCCAACCGCCAACCGCTAACCGCCAACCGCTTCCACCTTCCTTATGTTTAGTTCGAGACTCTCTTTCGCCGACACGACCAACGCCTTGAGTAAGGCCAAAGCGAAGCGGCTCTCGGCCGGGCAGCCGGTGCTCGACCTCTCCGATTCCAATCCGGCCAACGCGGGCTTCGCGTGGTCGGCCGCCGATCTGGGTCCGTTGCTCCGTCGTGACGGCGTGCAGCGTCAGGACCCGAATCCGCTGGGCATGGCCTCGGCCCGCACGGCGATCTCGGATTACTATTCTTCCCGCGGCGCCCGCGTGCCGGTCGACCAGCTCTTCCTCACGGCTAGCACCAGCGAAGCCTACTCCTGGGTCTTCAAGCTCCTTTGCAATCCCGGCGACGAAGTACTCGTACCTGAGCCGGCCTATCCGTTGCTCGAAGTCATCGCCGCGCTCGAAGGCGTGACGCTGCGCCCTTATCAGCTCGTCCAGCTCGCCGGCGAGTGGGTCATCGATGCGGCCACGCTCAGCGTGAACCGCCAGACGCGCGCGGTGCTCTGCATCAATCCGTCCAACCCGACCGGCGCGTTCGTCGGCCGTCGCGATCGCGATGTCCTGCGCGGGTTCGCGCTCAAGAACGGCCTCGCGATCGTGTGCGACGAGGTCTTCCTGGATTATCCGGCCGAAGGCGTCGCCTCACCGGGCACGTGGGCCGGCGAGGCCAACGTGATGACGTTCGTCCTCAGCGGTCTCTCCAAGGTCGCCCTCGCGCCGCAGCTCAAGCTCGGCTGGATCGTCGTCGCCGGGCCGGCCACTTCGACGCTCGAAGCCTGCCGTCGCCTCGAGCACATCGCCGACGCTTTCCTTTCGGTGAACACCCCGGCCCAGCTCGCCTTGCCTGATCTCCTCCGTCGGGCCGAACCGCTCCGTTCGCTCGTCCGTACCCGCGTCGCCCAGGGTGAAGCCACCCTCCGCGCTTGGGTCGCCTCGACCGCCGTCGGCTGCACCGTGCTGCCGCGCCCGGCCGGCTGGACGGCTATCCTCACCTTACCCCCCGGCGTCCATGAAGACCGCTTCCTGATGAATGCCCTGAGCGAAGGCGTCTGGGCTCACCCCGGTTACTTCTATGGCATGCCGACGACGGTCCCGAGCGTCGTTTTGAGCCTTTTGACCCCTCCGGACGCCCTTTCGACCGGCCTGCAAGCCCTCGACCGGGCTTTGAAGCGGACTTAAGGGGTAATTACCGCTTGCCAACGGCCCCGGCACTCCTTTGCTCCGACTTTCCAAAAGGAGCCCGAACACTATGTCCCGTATCTGCAGCGTCACCGGCAAGCGCCCCGTCAAGGGCCGCCGAATCATTCACCGCGGTCAGTCCAAGAAGAGCGGCGGTATCGGCTTCCAGCTCGTGAAGCAGACCAAGCGCACGTTCAAGCCGAACGTCCAGCGCATCCGCGTCCTCCAGCCTAACGGCTCGGTGAAGCGCCAGTGGGTCTCGGTCAAGGCCCTCAAGGCCGGCCTCGTCACCAAGGCCTAAGCCTCGGTCTCAAGACCCCAGCAAAAACCCGCCTTGAACCGGCGGGTTTTTTGTGCCCGGGTGAAATCGGGATGCCTTAGGCGAACCGCTGCCAGAGCACCGTGCCCCAGACCGACAGGGCGATGACGATGGTCAGGAAGACGGCCGCGCTGCCCATGTCCTTGGCCCGCTTGGCCAGGGGGTGACGCTCCAGGGAGATGTGGTCCGTGTTGGCCTCGATGGCCGAATTGATGAGCTCGACGATGAGGATCAGCTGCAAGGTGGAGAAGAGCAGGGCGCGCTCCGGGAGGCTGACCGGGATGAACCAGGCGACGATCGAGAGCGGGATGACCACGATGAGCTCCTGCTTGAAGGCTTCCTCGTGCGTAGCGGCCGCCTTGAGGCCGTCCCAGGTGTAGCGAAGGGCGTTGAATAGACGGCTGAGTCCCCCTTTGGACTTCATGGACTGTCCGTAAGGCTCTTGGTTTGGCATCTGCGGGCACCTTACCCCCATGAAATCGCAGGGCAAAGGCATTTTTGCCCCCCAAAAATCGCTTGCCAGAGGGGGGTGCTGCCCTAGGTTCGGTGGTTCCCTAATCGGGAAACCCACCATGCGCGACGATTACCTCCAAGATGCCCGTAAAGTCATCCCTGATGCGAACATTCTCATCAACGTGATCTCCAAGCGCGTGAAGCAGCTCCGCAGCACGGCCGACTACTCCGTCCAGCCCCCGAAGTATAACCACACCCTGGGCGACGTGTTCGAAAAGCTTTCCCCTGAAGACATCGCCCTGCGCGAAGTCATCGAAGGCCGTATCTCCTGGGAGTTCCGTCCTGAGGATCGCCTGCCTGCCTAAGGCAGTCTCCCGCCACAGCCGGCTTGCCGGCGAGTAGCCCTTTCGTCATCCGATGGCCGCCCGCCGAGAGCACGTTCTACCTGAGGTCAATAACCCGAAGGCGGGACGCGACTATTTCATCGGCCCGACCTACGAGGCCGGGATCGTCCTGCGTGGCACCGAGGTGAAGTCCCTCCGCGCCGGCCGGGCCAACATCGCCGACGCGTTCATCAAGATCGGCCCGAAGGGCGTGATGCTCTATCACGCGCACATCGCGGAGTATGATTTCGGCAACCTCAACAACCACGCCTCCTACCGCACGCGCCAGCTGCTGCTGAAGCAGGCGGAGGTCGAGAAGATCGCCGCGGAGATCCAGTCCGGCGGCCACGCGATCGTGCCGTTGAAGATCTACTTCAAGCACGGCCTGGCGAAGTGCCTCCTCGCCGTGGGCAAGGGCAAGAAGATGCATGACAAGCGCCAGGACATCAAGGAGCGCGAAGCCAAGCGTGAGATCTCGCGCGCGATGAGCCGACGGAAGTGAAGCCGCCGCTCCACCTCGTCCTGCTCCGCCCGGAGATCCCGCCGAACACCGGCAACATCGGGCGCATGTGCGCGATCACCGACTGCGTGCTGCACCTGGTCCATCCGCTGGGCTTCAAGATCGACGACGCCAAGCTCCGCCGCGCCGGGATGGACTACTGGCACGAACTCGACGTCCGTCATCACGATGACTGGGAAGCCTTCCTGGCTTCGCCCGGACGTCCTGAGCGCCTCTGGCTTTTCACGACCAAGACCACGCGCGGCCTCTGGGACACGCAGTTCCAAGAAGGCGACGGGCTGGTCTTCGGCAGCGAAAGCTGCGGCGCCGCCCCGGAAGTCCACGCCTGGTTCGGCCCGGACCGCGAGGTGAAGATCCCGCACTTCAATGAGAAGACCCGGTCGCTGAATCTCTCGACCGCCTGCGGGATCGCGACGTATGAGGCGTTGAGGCAGATCAAGGGTAGATGACTGAGTCGATGACAGATGGCTGAATAGAGGCCTGAATGGAGTCCTGAGTAGAGGGCTGAGTAGAGGGCTGAATTGAAAAGCAGGTGTTCGCCTCAGTCAGGACTGAGGTGATTGGCGACTCGTTGGTGCGGATAGAGGTGGTTCTATGTTCGGATGGAGGAGGAATCTTTGGGCCCGGATTACCGGAGGTTATCTGCTTGGTCGGAAGCCTGTGAGCTTGCGGTTGCGGTGTATTTGATGTGTCGTGCCAACGGCACACGTCTTGATGCTGACATCATCCATCAGCTAAGACGATCGGCGGTTTCTATCCCGTCAAATATCGCTGAGGGTAACGCCAAGGGGTCGAATAGGGATACCTTGAAGTTTCTATATATCGCTAGGGGTTCGCTTGCGGAGCTTGAGACTCAGCTGCTCATCTGCATCAAGGCCGGCTTCTTGAAGGAATCGGACGTCTTAACCATTTCCGAACACTGCAACAGGGTGGGGCGTCTGCTTGGAGGCCTTATTCGGTACCGGAAATCCCGACCAAACTGATCCACGCAGTCCTCCATTCAGTCCTCTCATTTACTTTAGTCCTCCTCCCGCTTGCCTTCCTCCCTGCACCCTTACCCTCCATTCCATGTCCCGCCTCGACGCCATCCGCTCCCGCATCGCGCCCGCCCGGGCCCGTTTGCTCGCGCATCCGCTCTACGCCCGGATGGCTTCGCTCGACGACGTGCGCGTGTTCATGCGTTCGCATGTCTTCGCCGTCTGGGATTTCATG
>Ga0222712_10000148_pt1 | contig 98364 bp, 79 predicted proteins | sample C33_657DmetaG_FD_165043 | JGI IMG/M metagenome (GOLD analysis project Ga0222712, IMG submission 165043) | Estuarine water microbial communities from San Francisco Bay, California, United States - C33_657D | ecosystem: Environmental > Aquatic > Marine > Unclassified | place: USA: California... | reverse complement strand
TGGTTACTTGGTGTAACATTCCAGTTAAAATCATTGAAGTAAAAAATATCTTGAATATTAATGTATGGCACAAAAGCAATTTTTTTAAAGTCAAATGCACCCAAAAAAGCAGGAGGTAATGTTTTATCAAAAGTACGAGCCTTGCCAATAGTAAGAACTAATTGTACAAACATAGTAGTTACATCAAAATCTCCCGTTTTAGCTTCAGCCCACAATAATGGTTCTCTGCCGTCAAACAGTTTATTTTGTTTTGGAAAAACAGTAAAATCTATATTGCCTAATATTTCAGTAGTATCAAATGCTTTAAACCAATCTACTCCAATCTTATTTTTTAGTTCTTCTTCTCGAATGTTTTTGTATTTCATATAGTTTGTTCTCTCTTTTATAAATTACCTATAACGTTTTGGCAGCCTTCAGAGGGCGTGGCTTAACCAAACTACACTACGACAAATATACAAAGTTTAATACCATCCTGTCAATTATATAAACGCCGTCACCCGCTCTTTCAGAAGACTGTCAGATAGCTGTAGTTATTTAATAGTTAATAAACATTTTGCATAATTTCTTATTTTAATATCTTCATCATCATATATATTTCTGTTATAAATATAAAGCCTAAATTTCTTAATACTGCTGTTAGAAAGTATATTAATGTCTTTCTCAGTTAATGGGATAAATGCAGAATATTTATACGAATCGTTATCTACATTTACATCAATACTTGATTTTTTATACAATTTACTTCCGTCCTTAAAAAGAATGGTAATATCTTGTTCTGCAATAGAAACTGTTTTGCCAAAAGCCTCTAGAGCAATATAATATCTTGCTTTACCTTTTTTGATATATTTGTAAAAAATAATGGGTGAAGAAACATAATCATTTAGTGTATAAGGAGAATTAAATTTAGTTTCATTATTTATCTCATCGAATTCTTTTTCATAATCAGCACAATATGAATCTAATTCTGTTTCTAATTCAGATTGTTTAAGAGAGACTACAAAAGGAAACTTACTAACTTCTGATTTATCATATGAAAAATATATTATTGACTTGTTAAAAGTGTCCTGCAATTCAAATCTAATAAAAGTTGTACTTTTTGCAGTTTCTTTATCTTCAATTTCTCTGTTACTATATGTTAGGATTCTCAAAACCTTGAAACATTTATTTCTCAAAGAATCAATTTCGGTCTGAGATTTAAAATTGTAATGTTTAAAAGCAACTTGGTTAGACTCAGTAAAAAATTGATTAGAAATCGGCAAATGTTGAGTATCGTTTATTCTTAATAAAGCTCCTTTGTATTTCAAATACTTTGAACCTAAAAAAAGCTCCTTAAAATCTTGAGAATATGAAATAGCTGATATAACTAAAGTATATAATAAAATTATTTTTTTCATATGTTTTGGATTATGGCGTTTTCGTAAATAATTTCAGCTATCGTCCGGCAGCCTTCTGAAGGAGCGGCTTAACCAAACTGCACTTCAACAAATATACAAACTTCAATACCATACTGCCATTTATTTTAACGTCGTCCCCCGCTCTTTTACAATACTGTTAGGTGCAGCTAGCCTAGTTTACCTAGCTCTTGTAGCGATTGATATGTCATTCTTATGAATATGCTGATCAGCAGAAATTTTAATGTCACTTTTGGGAACTCCCCCTTTTATTAAATAAGTTCTTATAAGTTGGACCCTTTCTTTTAGCTTAATATTTCTTTTTAAATCTAAAACATCATTGATTATAATATTTACTTCAAAATATGACGTGTACTTATAATCTTTAATTATTGTTTCTAAGTATCTTTTGATTTCAGAGGATTGAGTGCTAAATTCGCCTTTCCCATAGCTTATATGGTACCGATGTTCATCTGTACTTTCTCGCATCGGTGGAATACCCATTAAAACTCTTTCCTGACCGTTATACTCAGCAGGATCAAAAGGTTTTGGTATTTTCGCAATTCCTTGATCATCTACTGGATAGCCTTCGGGCGATAGAGGTTCTCTATCTCTTGAATCACCAATGCCATCTTTGTCTGTGTCGGGGCAGCCATGAAATTCTTTTGTGCCAGCAGAATGTTCACACTCATCTTCTTTGCCTACTAGTCCATCAGAATCATAGTCTTTAATTTCTATAGTCTGTTTAATAATTTTTGTTGACTTACATTGGCTAAAAAGGCATGAAAGAACAACGGACAATGCTATAGGCTTAATTTTTCTATAAAACTTATTAAAGATGAAGTTAGTTCTTTTATAAAAACTAGGTTGAATTCCTATGTGTTCAGCTTTGAAAATCCCACATATTTGTTGATTCTTGTCATCTAGAAAATAATGCTTTATTTCCTCTAAGGACATTTTGGTGAAGTCGGTTACAACTTTTTGACAAGCAGAGCACCTTCGTCCATTGCCCTCTAATGGCATAATATTGAAATCTTGATTACAAGGCTTGGGCAGTTTGACTTTCATTTGCTTAAGATTAGCTAAAACGATATAATATCCCTCTTATTCTAAGACTTAAAAAATCCATCTAGCTCTACATCGCTCAGGTTTCTCCATCTACCCAGCTTCAACACGCCCAGGGGAATATGCATGATGCGCACTCGCATGAGGTCGGATACATTATACCCTATCTGCAGACACATTTGGCGGATCTGTCTATTGAGCCCTTGCGTTAAAGTAATGCGAAAGGTATGCTTAGATTCTACCTTGACCTTGCAGGGTTTAACCTTTTCTCTTCCTATAAACATAGTCCCGGAGCTCATCTGTTTAGCGAAGTCTTTTCCTATGGGTTGCTTCACCCGGACCAGATATTCTTTTTCATGGTTGTGCTCCTGACGCAGGATATGATTGACTATATCGCCATCGTCGGTCAGGAGGATGAGGCCGCTGCTATCTTTGTCCAATCGTCCTACCGGGAATATGCGCTGCGGATGATTGATAAAATCGATGATATTGGTCTTATCTTTCAGATCTGTGGTGCAGGTGACCCCTACAGGCTTGTTGAATATAATATAGGTAAATTTCTTTTTGGCTGTCAGGCGCACACCATCTACCGTTACCACATCGCCTTCGTAGACCACATCCGTTTTGGCGGCTGGTTTATCATTGAGCTCTACCCGCCCCTCAGCTATGAGCACGTCTGCTTCCCTTCGAGAGCAGTAGCCGGAGCTGCCTATGTATTTATTTATGCTGACTGCCATTATTTATGAACCCAAAATTAAGAATTAAAATTTATATTCGCCTGCCTAATACGGATATCGTTATTATTAATTAAACTCTTGACAGGTTTGGAAAAATACATTGCCCACATTTCTTCATTGATCAGTATTCCTCAGAAGCAGATTCAGCAGGTGGCGGCTTTGGTCTCCGAAGGATGTTCTATCCCATTCATAGCCCGCTATCGAAAAGAAGCTACAGGAAATCTCGATGAGGTTCAGATAGCGCAGGCCATAGAGAAGCTGACTTATTTCGATGAACTAGAGAAGCGGAAACTAGCTATTCTCAAGTCCATAGATGAGCAGGGAAAACTTAATCCAGAGCTTCAAAAAAGAATAGACGAATGTCTGATTTCGACAAAGTTAGAAGATATATACCTACCATACAAACCCAAGCGAAAGACCCGAGCCACCATGGCTATAGAAAAAGGTCTGGAGCCATTGGCCCACTGGATCAGGGAGCAGAAAGATGGCGACCCAATAGCCGAGGCAGAGAAATTTATAACCGATCAGGTCCTAGACACGGATCAGGCACTGCAGGGTGCTCGAGATATTATAGCCGAATGGATCACCGAAGATGAGCGAGCGAGAGCTACTATTAGAAACTTGTTTTCGGAGGGGGCCATCATCCAGTCTAAATTGCTGACGAGCAAGAAAAATGACCCGGTTTTTTCTCAGGATGCGGAAGGGCAGAAATACAGAGATTATTTTGAATTTTCAGAAGCACTGTCTAAGTGTCCATCGCATAGATTGCTGGCTATGCGCCGCGGAGAGAAAGATGGCTATCTAGCCCTAGACATCTTTATTTCGAAGGAAATAGCCGAGGAAGGATTGAAGAGACTATTTATCCAGAATCATTCTCCATCTGCACAGCAGGTGCTGATGAGCATAGAAGATGGCTATTCGAGACTGCTCAAGATGCAGATAGAGACCGAATTTAGACTGTCTAGCAAGCAAAAAGCAGATGAAGAGGCGATCAATGTATTCTCTGAAAACCTTCGCCAGCTTTTATTGGCGTCACCCCTAGGTCATAAAAGAGTCTTGGCATTGGATCCAGGATTCCGAACTGGCTGTAAGCTGGTCTGTCTAGATGAATACGGTAAATTTTTGCATTATGAAACCATATTTCCTCACGCCCCACAGAATCAGTGGTCTCAGTCTGTGGAGACGATAGCCCACCTGGTAGACAAATATCAGATAGAAGCCATAGGCTATGGAAATGGTACCGCGAGCAAAGAGACGGAGACCTTGGTCCGAAGTATCGATTTCGGAAAGCAGATCTCCATTTTTATGGTCAACGAATCGGGGGCTTCGATCTACAGTGCGAGCGAAATAGCACGAGAAGAATTTCCAGATCAAGACGTCACGGTCCGCGGGGCGATTAGCATAGGTCGGCGCTTGCTCGATCCCTTGAGTGAGCTGGTCAAAATAGATCCGAAAAGCATAGGCGTAGGTCAGTATCAGCACGATGTGAATCAGCCTAGGTTAAAATCTTCGCTCGATGGAGTGGTAGAGAGCTGTGTCAACTATGTAGGAGTGGATCTAAATGCGGCTAGTAAGCATTTATTGAGCTATGTCTCTGGCCTTTCAGCCACCACGGCTAAAAATATCGTGGACTATAGAGCATCCAATGGCCCATATAAATCGAGGCAGGAATTAAAGAAAGTGCCTCTATTGGGTCCCAAAGCGTTTGAGCAGTGCGCAGGGTTTCTTAGAATTCCAAACTCAATGAACGCTTTAGATAACTCTTCCGTTCACCCTGAGAGCTATTCTATTGTAGAGAAAATGGCAAAGGATCAAAATGCGACGGTACAGGACTTGATTCAGAAAAAAGAGCTGCGGCAGAAGATCAAGATAAGCGATTATATCTCTGAAACTATCGGATTGTATACGCTCAATGATATTCTGAAAGAATTGGAAAAACCAGGTCGAGATCCTCGCTCACCTATCGAGGAATTCCGATTTGCAGAGGGCATATCGACCATCGAAGATTTGAAAGAGGGAATGACCCTGCCGGGAATTATAACCAATATCACCAAGTTTGGCGCCTTCGTCAATATCGGGGTGAAACAAGATGGCATGGTGCATATATCTCAGATGAGCAATAACTTTATAAAAGACCCCAACGAGGTGGTCAAGCTAGGTCAGATAGTACAGGTGACAGTGACTGAGCTAGACCTAGAGCGCAAGCGGGTGGCGCTATCGATGAAAGACAATCCTAAAAATACAGCCAAGCCCAAGCCTAGAGAGGAGAAACCAACTCAGGGAGACTTTCAGGATAAATTGTTGGCGCTAAAAAATAAGCTAGAGAAGTAGAGGCTACTAAATAGATTCAGCAATAGGGAATCTATTATATTTGCACACAATATATGACCAGCGTTGTACGGTTTTCCTTATTCCTTTTTACACTACTGATTTATTCTTGTGCCACCATAGTCATGCCTACAGGCGGGCCTCGAGATAGTGTGCCCCCTAAGGTTATAAAATCTTTCCCGGCAAATAAATCGACCCAATTCGCAGCGAATAAGGTGGAGCTTTACTTCGATGAATTTATTGAATTAGATCAGCCCCTAAAGACTATATTAGTTTCGCCCTATACATCTCAGCAAATAGAGTCATCTATCGTAGGAAAAAAACTTATACTCGAGTTTTCAGAAGGACTGAAACCAAATACGACCTATTCTATTGTTTTTGAGAAAGCTATAAAAGATTATAAGGAGGGAAATTTTCTACCTACCTATGAGTTAAATTTCAGCACGGGCGCTCAGTTAGATTCTGGATCCCTTATTATAAGTTCTAAAGACGCTGTAACAAAGGTCAATAGTGATCTGACGAAAATATGCCTGGTAAAAAATAAGTCCGATTTTTATGGAAAAAACTATAAATATGTAGCTAAATCAAAGTCCGGCTTAGCGAGCTTTAATAACCTGAATAATGATAAATACTACGTTTTTGCTTTTATAGATTCTAATGCGAATATGAAATGGGAAAAGACAGAGCCTATAGGATTTCTTTCTGAACCGATAGTGGCGGGCAGAGCCCAGCTAGAAATCAAAACCTTTCTGCAGGAACAGCCAAAAACTATATTGAAGTTGTCCACCCAGTCTCCGAATGAATTTGACCTGGTGGCGAGTCAAGATATTTATTTCCCAGAAATAATGGACACGAACGTTTGCTTAGTATACATAAATCCGAAAACATACAAATTATTGACGAAATCTAGTTTTCAGAAGCAGTCCATAAGGTTGAGATACAATCTAGATCAATACGATACATTAGATCTACCCGCCACCAAAGGCGAGAAACGTATAGAGAAACTAACCCTAGGAGCGGATCGCATGTCTTTAGCCTATCCTTTTGATACATTAGCGCTGGATTTCAACTCCTATCTCACTAAGCTGGATACCACAAAGATGAAACTAACGGAAGGAGAGCGCTTGATCCCATGTAAGGTGCACATCAAAAAGAACCAATTAATACTGACAGGCTTAGAGCCAGGGAAAACCTATACATTGAGCCTAGATAGCCAAGCCTTGCGCCATGGGATGGGCTATAATAAATCTCAAACCTATCCATTAACTACCTATCCGTCAGAGAAGCGATATAGCAGTATATGGATTACTCTAGACCCTAGTATAGCTATGAATAAGAAGATAAAGATCTTTCAGGTTATAGAAAACAGGGGCGTGCCATTAGCCAAGGAAGCTAAAATCGAACTGAAAAACGTCTATGGCGATGAGGTTAAATTTTACATACTTATAGACGACAATAATGATGGAATGTGGACTACAGGAATTGTAGAGAAGGAAATTCAACCAGAATCTATCCATTTAGAGACCATACGCATAGAAGCAAATAAGAAAGACTATATACTCAAAATATCTAACCCATGACCGCACTTATACTACCGGTAGAAGGAAAATCACCACAAATACCTAGCTCATGTTATGTGGCTCCAAATTGTACCATCGTAGGTGACGTAACTATGGGCGAAGACTGCAGCATATGGTTTAATGCTGTGGTGAGAGGCGATGTACATTATATCAAAATGGGCAATAAAGTGAATGTGCAAGACGGGGCCATTATCCACTGTACCTATCAGAAATGTCCCACTAATATTGGGAATAATGTATCTATAGGTCATAGAGCTATTGTGCATGGATGCACGATTCATGATAACGTGCTGATAGGCATGGGAGCTATCGTGATGGATAATGTCATCGTGGAATCAAATTCTCTAATAGGCGCTGGCTCGGTAGTCACGGAAAATACGCATATAAAATCTGGAGAGGTATGGGCTGGAGTGCCTGCCAAGAAGATCAAAGATATCAATGCCGAACTGCAGAAAGATACCTTGGAGCGAATATCGAATAACTATGTCATGTATTCAAGCTGGTTCAAATAAATATATGGAAGAAAAAGTAGTCTTAGTCAACGAAAAAAATGAAGTCCTCGGTACGATGCCTAAAATGGAGGCCCATGAAAAAGGTGTTTTGCATCGCGCAATTTCAATTTTGATCTATAATAAAGAAGGAAAAATGCTCATTCAACAAAGAGCTGCTTCAAAATATCATTGGCCACTGATATGGTCTAATGCGGTGTGTTCTCACCCACGAGAAAATGAAAGTTTTCAAGAAGCTGCCGAGCGAAGACTGAAAGAGGAGTTAAATATAAATTGCGCATTAAAAGAAGTATATCGGTTTATATATAAAGCAGAAGATGAACTAACGGGCTTGATAGAACATGAATACGATACGGTCTTCGAAGGTCGGTTTGATGGGGAGATTCCTTTCAATCCAGAGGAAATAGCATCTATTAGGTGGATCGCTCTGGGTGATCTAATACAGGAAATTAAACATGAACCAGAAAAGTTTAGCTTCTGGTTTAAGGAGATCTTGAAAAACTATTTGTCTATTAAAATATAGCAGGCGGACTAAAAGACGGAAATCCTCTTCCACTAAAGAACTTCATTGCACTTCAAGCACGAAAAAAATGAAGTTAAAAATATACGCGGAATAGTTATGCTACTCTAGTCTTTATCTTTATGAAATTGATAAAGTTTCCATTCAGTAAATAAGAATAAGAAAGCAACCCCCGCAATCATTATCATCCCCATCAACTTAGATTCTAAAAAGATAGAGGCTATCAAAAAGAGAATCCCTAGTGCCAGCATGATTCTTCCTGAGACACGATTCGCTAAGACATAGCTTTCATCTGATTTCATCGATTGAGGTGTTCTATACCCATACCACCATATTTTCTTTTTCGGTGAGAAAAATCCTAAAGCGACGCCAAATACGATAAGTACTAGGCTAACAAAGACATTGGGCATGAATTCCATTGGATTCGGATTATATTTTTGAATATTATAGGAAAACAAGATTTATTAATTTTAAGTTCAATGAGCTTCTGTATCGAAAGGTTATTAAAACTAATAAATCAAAACAAAAATAGTTTTTCGATTTTTGCACTATGTTAAAAATCAAACCACAAAATCCTAAAGGTGTTAGAGATTATCTGCCGGCGGAGAATGCGAAGCGGGAATATATTATGGGTATTATCCGAAAGCACTTTGAGCTCTATGGATTTCAGTCGATATATAATCCTGTATTCGAACGATTAGAAACCCTTCAGGGAAAATATGGTGACGAAGGAGATAAACTCTTATTTAAAATTTTGAACTCTGGGGAGTATCTAGATGAAAAGGGATTAGAAATAATAGAAAACAAACCCATTCAGTATGGAAAGCTCACCCAAGAAATATCTTCAAAAGGCCTTCGGTATGATCACACGGTGCCACTGGCTCGATTTGTAGCGCAGCATCAGAATGATTTGACGTTTCCCTTCAAGCGTTATGTCATAGGGCCAGTCTGGCGAGCAGATAGACCTCAAAAGGGGCGCTATCAAGAATTTTTTCAATGCGATGCCGATATTGTAGGATCTAAGGGATTAGTAGGCGATGTAGAAATGATTACCTTGATAGACAATGTCTTCTCAGAACTTAATCTAAAAATAGAGATAAAGATAAATAATCGTAAGATATATAATGGAATATGTGAAAGTATAGGCATAGAAGAAGGTGAGATAACACCTGTATCGACTATCCTAGATAAGTGGGACAAAATAGGGGAGGAAAAAGTCGTAGAAGAGCTTTCAAAACTCATTGGCGAAGAAAAAACATCGAAACTTATTGCCATTCTTTCTATTAAAAACGTCAGCGAACTAAGTGCAATAGAAAATGTTGAGTTAAACGAAGGAATAAGGGAACTGGAGTATATATTTAAATATTCAAGGTCTCAGAATTTGAAATTCGACTTGCGCCTATTGAGAGGCTTGGATTATTATACGGGGACCGTCTTAGAAATGGTATCTACTGAAATGGAATATGGAAGCATAGGCGGCGGCGGCCGGTATGATGATTTGACAGAGCTTTTTGGACTGAGAGATATGTCAGGAATAGGTATTTCTTTCGGCTTAGACAGAGTCTATGATGTGATGACTGAATTAAATCGATTCCCCAGTGAAGAAAATAAGAAAAAAATCCTGATTCTCAACCTGACGGAAAGGGCTATAGACCAGTATTATTCATTATTGACAGAGATTCGAAAGGCAGGAAAAGTAGTTGACCTATATCCGAATCAGACCAAAATGGATAAGCAACTCACCTATGCTGATAAGGCGGGCTACACCCATGCGATATTGATGGGGGAAGACGAGTTGGCAAATAAACAAGTTCAGATAAAAAATCTAAAGGAAAGAAAGCAAGAATCCGTAGAGTTTGAAAAAGCAGTTTTTAAAATATGAGGTAAAAAATTTGTGGACAAAATCCACTCTCTTTTCATTTTCATTTTCTTATTTTTACATTAAATCTAATTACTAAAAACAAATAGCTAGTTACTAGCGAAGCGAATGCACTATCTAGACGAACTAAACGACATCCAACGCCAAGCAGTGACAGAATTTGAAGGCCCCGTCATGATCAATGCGGGCCCTGGTTCGGGCAAAACGCGTGTCCTGACCTACCGTATCGCCTTCATGATGGAGCAGGGGGTTCAGCCATATAATATTTTGGCATTGACATTTACCAATAAGGCCAGCAAGGAAATGCGGGAGCGTATTGAGAAACTGATTGGCTCGGAGGCTAGGAATCTATTTATGGGTACATTTCACTCTGTATTTGCCCGAATACTCCGGACGAAGGCCTCTATGCTAGGGTATACTAACAATTTCTCTATCTATGACTCTGATGACACCAAGTCTGTGATAAAGGCTACGGTGAAGGAATTGGGTCTCAACGAGGACCTGTATAAAGCGAACTATGTCTATAGTAGAATATCAAACTTAAAGAATAATCTAATCAATTACCGAGTCTATGCTACCAGTGAGGATCTCATAGCAGAAGACGTGGAGGCCAATCGGCCTCGAATGGGCGATGTGTTTAAAAATTACACAGAAAAGTGCTTTAAAAACAACGCCATGGATTTTGACGATCTACAATTGAAATTTTATGAACTTATCGTGCGTTTTCCAGAGGTGCTTTATGAATTTCAGCACAAGTTTCAGTTTATCATGGTCGATGAGTTTCAAGACACCAACTTCGCACAATACTCCATTATAAAAAAGCTAGGCGATGTCTATCAGAACATTTGTGTGGTAGGCGATGACAGTCAGAGTATATATGCATTCCGAGGTGCTAGCATTGATAATATTTTGAGTTTTCAGAAGGACTACTCGGACACTAAGATTTTCAAACTAGAGCAGAACTATAGAAGCACACAAAACATCGTAGATGCAGCAAATAAGATTATTAAGCACAATAAGCATCAGCTAGATAAAACCATTTGGACAGAGAATAAGCAGGGTGAAAAAATCAATGTTCTTAAAACATTTTCAGATAATGACGAAGGCAAGCAAATCGTAGACAATATATTTCAGCTGTGCATGACGAAGCAAATTTCTTATGCCGAAGTGGCTATCTTATATAGAACCAACTCACAATCAAGAGCATTTGAAGAGAGTTTACGAAGAAAAAATATTCCTTATATCATTTATGGGGGAATTTCATTCTATCAGCGAAAGGAAGTCAAGGATTTAATCGCTTATCTGAAACTAATAGTAAATCCCTATGATGATGAAGCGCTCAAGCGAGTTATTAACTATCCACTGAGGGGTATAGGAGATACCAGTTTTCAAAAGCTAGTGCTACATGCCACGGGTCAGGGGATAAAGATATGGGATGTCATAGAAACATTAAACGAAAACAAGGTCATCACTGGTCGTACGGCAGAATCTATAGAAAAGTTTTATACTATGATCAAGGCCCAGCAGGTCATCCCCGACAAAAATGCGTATGAGGCAGCGACGGAGATAGCTAAGCAGTCTGGATTAATGGGGGAGCTATACGCAGATAAAAGCACAGAAGGTTTGAGTAAATACGAGAACTTACAATCATTGCTAAATAGTATCAAAGAATTCGTAGAAAACGACGAAGTAATAGAGAATGTGGAGATGCAGACCGATAAGACCTTGGGCTCATTTCTTCAGTCGGTAACTTTATTGACCGATAGAGATACACAGAAAGAAGATCAGCCGTCAGTCAAGCTAATGACTATACATGCCTCTAAAGGTTTAGAGTTTAAGGCGGTGTTTTTAGTAGGACTAGAGGAAAATTTATTTCCTAGTCAGCGCTCGATGTATACGGAAGAGGATTTAGAAGAAGAGAGACGACTGTTCTATGTCGCCGTGACGCGCGCAGAGTCTGATCTCATGGTATCTTTTGCGGCTAGTCGTTATAAATTCGGACAAATCAATCCCTGTGAGCCCAGCAGATTTCTAAAAGAACTGCCGGCTGAGATTATTGAATTTAAAGGAGCGCCCAACCCCGACCCTAGTGAGAATCCATTTGCTAGAAAAACCTTGCACTATCAACCCAATGCCCTCCTCAGTAATCTAAAACAGGCGAGTATAGCTTCTCAGGTAGATACGAGCAACTTTGTAGCAGATAGTCCTGATAAACTAGCGGCAGATATGAATGTACAGCATATTCAGTTTGGTCATGGAAAAATAACCGAAATCACAGGGGAAGGAGACAAGAAGATAGCCACGATAGATTTTAATAACAACGTGAAGAAAATCATGTTGAAATATGCCAAGTTGAAGATAGTATGAAACTTATCGGAGTAAGAGTTCTGTGCATTGCCTTGAAAAATCACTTTTAAAATAATAATCGTAGAAAAACAATATTTAATCCAATGCCTTATCGCCTATGCGGCAAAAACCTTAACTAATGGAAAAAAACTGGAGTGAAGTCAAAGCAGAGTCTTCGTGGCTGATGTTTAAGATCATGAGCGAATTTGTAGAGGGATTCGATAAAATGCCTAAGATAGGGCCTTGTATCTCTATTTTCGGCAGTGCGCGAACCAAGCCCGATGAGATATACTATGAAAAAGCGGAGCGCATGGCTATGAAATTGGTCGATGAGGGCTATGGAGTCATAACTGGAGGTGGACCAGGAATCATGGAAGCGGCAAATAAAGGTGCACAGGCGGCTGGAGGAAAATCGGTGGGGCTAAACATAACGCTACCTCATGAACAAAAACCAAATGAGTACATAGATATTGATAAATCAATCAACCATAATTTCTTCTTTGTGCGTAAGGTGATGTTTGTAAAATACGCACAAGCTTTTATTATTTTCCCGGGTGGTTTGGGGACTATGGATGAGTTGTTTGAGGTCTTTACCCTCGTGCAAACAAATAAAATTGATAAAATTCCAATTGTACTATACGGTTCAGATTTCTGGGGAGGTCTGAAAGATTGGATTATAAAGACTATGAAGGGGAATGGGTATATTTCAGATGGGGACGAAAATCTCCTAGAAATTGTAGACAGTACAGATGCGGCTATGGAAATAATCAAAAAATTCTACTCAAAAGAGAGCCTAAAGCCTAACTTCTAAGGAGTTTATTTCATTTTGAAAGTGCAAAAATTCTCTAGTAAAATCGATAGTCGGATGCGTTTTTTGCCAGTGTTTAATTTTATCGCACTGGGTTTTTAAGAATTTTAGATGCTCATTAGATTGTGGTTGTCTCGGTCTATGTTTCATAGCGAGTGTCAGCTGATAAAATGCTTCCATATCTTCATAGCATTTCGGATGGATACATAGCGTCTTAAGATAGTCAAATACAATCTCCGTAGCTAAGTAGTTAGGGTGCGCTAGGTCTATATCGAAGAATCTATAATCACGAAGAACATCCAGTACAATTTCATAAGAGGGAAAATAGTATGTGTCTGCGGTGCTTTCTATAAACCTATGACATGCTTCTATAAGTTTTGCCTTACTTCGATTATTTTCTATAATACCGTCTCGCAAATGTCGAACAGGACTAATCGTTAATATCGTTTTGATTTTAGCGTTTATCTCGCTAAAAAGTTTATGGATACGGTTTAGAGAAGAATAGATGTCCTCAGCAGAAAGGAGTCTTTTCTCAAATTCTATTTGGGGGACTTTATGGCAGTTGGAAACATATCGCTTCTCTTTTTTATGATAGTATGAAAATGCACTACCTAAAGTGATAAAAACCACCTCCGCGTTTCGAATAAAATCATAGGCTTTTAGATTGCTATCATTGATTTGGTTTATGATGGTTTCTGCATTCAGATCAGAAAATGAGGTGTGGTGATTCCAGCTACTATAAAGTTCATTATACAAAAAAAGATCGGATGTTAAATATGGACGCTTAGACACTATGTCTTTGATACAGCGCTCTATAGATAATACATCAAATAAAATACCGCTAGGATTGGATAGTACATGAAACTTTCTATTACTGAGCATAGAAGATATGTTGTCTGAAAAACAAGAGCCCACAAAAAAGCAAGGAGAGTCAAAGTCTAGATTATGGCCCGATTTAGGAAAGCTTGGTTCGAGGCACAATTTTATTCTGGACATACCGTAAATTTTACTATACAAATTTTTAAAAACATATATCTTTGTTTTATCCAAAAATCTAAAAATAAACATTAATCGTTTGAACAAATTATTAAGTGGGTCTTTGTTAATTCGTTTTGCTTTATTATCATTAGTTTGGGAGGAAAAGTAGAATTTAGAGTCAAAACAACGTTTGAAGGCAATAGTTATGTTTTATAATAGATTCTCTGCGAATTCAAGCCAATTTAAAGCTCTTAGCATAGCGCAACTTATGAATTTTTATTTCTAAGGACATAGATATATTAAGTAAATGATGGCTTAACGAAGCCGACAGTTTTTCTTAAACATTATAAATTAAACAAAATGAAGAGACCTCTTGCATTAACAGCAGAATTTTTTAAAGGAAGAAGAGACGCATTTATAAAAAATATGAAGCCGAACTCTATTGCCATTTTTCATTCTGGCGATGTATTCCACAAATCGGCGGATGCCAATTTTTCTTTTTTCCAAAATCCTGATACCTTTTATCTTACTGGAATAGATCAGGAAGAATCCATTTTGATTTTATATCCAGATGCACCTAACCCGTTATGGAAAGAGGCGCTGTTCATAAGAGAAACGAGTGAACATATTAAAGTGTGGGAAGGATTTAAATACACGCTAAATGAAGCAAAAACTATTTCTGGAATCACCAGTATTCAGTGGAACAAGAGTGTAGAAAGTACGTTTCGCACCATGATGCACTATGCGGACCATATATATATAAACCTCAATGAACACGATAGAGCGAGTTATGACGGAGATTATATGGATCTAAGAAAGCTGCGAGCTATTCAGCGAGACTTTCCTGCGCATAAGTATGAACGAAGTGCTCCAATTATGGCTAAAATGCGCATGATTAAAACGGATGAAGAGATTCAAACGATGCAATTAGCGGCAGACATTACGACGCAGACTTTCGTAAAATTGCTCAAAGAAATGAAGCATTTTACTTCAGAACATGAAGTGGAGGCATATATTTTATACGAATTTCATAAAAACAAGGCAATTCAAGCCTATAATTCAATAATAGCAAGTGGTCAAAACTCCTGTATTCTTCATTATAATGACAATAATAGACCATTAATAAAAGGAGATATTTTGTTGATGGATTTTGGTTGTTCTTATTCAAACTATGCTTCGGATTTATCGAGAACCATACCTGTCGGCGGGCGATTTTCACCACGCCAAAAGCAGATTTATACCGCTACATTAGATGTGTTTAAAGCTGCTAAAGCGATCGCAAATACTAGCTTGTCTCTGATGGAATGGAATACAGAAGGTAAGAAGTTGATGGAAGAGAAATTAATAGAAATAGGTCTATTGGATAAGACAGAGGTGAAAAATCAGGACCCTAATAACCCTCTATACAGAAAATATTTCCCACACGGGCTCGGTCATTATCTCGGTTTAGATGTACATGATATAGGTAATCACTATCTAAAAATGCCAGAAAACTCTGTCATAACTAATGAGCCAGGTATATACATTTGGAGCGAAAATCTAGGAATAAGAATAGAGAATGATCTAGTCGTCAAATCAAATGGCGTTTTCGATCTAATGGAAAACTGCCCGATAGAGATAGAAGAAATAGAAGATTTAATGAATTAACTTTAAGGGTTAGAGTTTCCCCTTTGGGTTGAAAATAAATGGAAAAACTGATTTCGCTCTATGGGCAGCATGACCTGGTCCAGGAGCTCAAGGGGGATTATTCCTCCTCGCAGATTAAGAAATTTAAACTATCAAAAACATCTTTTGATTCAATTATCTTATGTCATTTAATAGATAAGTTAGTTGGTCGTCACATTTTTTTCTTTGATACAGAAGATCAAGCACGAGATTATTATTATGATTTGACCCTCCTGTGTGCATCCAGAAAACCTCTTTTATTAGAACCCTCCTTTGTCATTAAGAACAAGGCCATAGAAGAAGCGAGGAATAAGCAAGCGGAGAGAGCACGAGTAATACATTCTTTTCTGGAAAGCAAAAATGCTATTTTAATTGCGCACCCTTCCTCCCTAGTAGAAAGTGTTTATGTACATTCAGGTGAAGAGTTTAGAAGGAAAATAAAACTGCAGGATAGATTAAATATTCCTGATTGGACACAGTTTTTAGACGAGCTAGACTACGTTCGTACTAATTATGTCTATGAGCACGGTCAATATGCTATTCGTGGAAACATTTTAGACATATACTCATACGCCTACGAGCATCCGCTGCGTATAGAACTGTTCGATATAGATGTAGAAGAAATTAGAGAATTCGATATCGAGACCCAGCTATCAGTTACTAGCAGACAAGAAGCCTTTATTACGCCTTCTCCAAATTTTTTAGCTAAGAATAGAAAGTCGGAAAAACTTCATGTTTATAGCTTATTAAAAGAGACAGACATTATATATGCTAGTGCTCAATTCAATCAGAAAGTGAGCAGGGAAATAGACCAAATAAAAGAGCTCACGGTGACGGATGAGGTCATAAGTTTCGCAAATCATTTGACGAGTTTTGGTCATAGTGGTAGAATGATAGAATTTACTTATTCCGATGGACAAGATCAGGAAAAGGTAACGACTACTCCAGTCATCCATAAAAATTTTAATAAACTCCATCAAACTATAATTGAGCTCAATAAAGACAAATACAGGGTTTTTATTCAATCTGAGGATGAAAAACAAACGGAGCGGTATCGCAGTATTTTTCGTGATTTAGGACAGGAAGTCGATTTTGAGGAAGTAAATCATGAACTGGTTAAGGGATTTATAGATAATGAATCGAAAATTGCGGTTTTTACTACGCATGAAATCTTTGCACGGCGAAAGCGAGATATTCAAGCGGCCCAAACGAATATTTCAGCACAAGCACAACTGCTGAAATCAATAAAAGAATTAGTGCCTGGAGACTTTGTGACTCATATAGATCATGGTGTGGGAAGATTTTCCGGACTAGAAAAACTAGAAGTGGGAGGACATGTACAAGAAGCGGTGCGCCTTATCTATGCGAATAATGATATACTATACGTTCACATAAATTCTATTCATAAAATAAGCAAGTATGTAGGAAAAGATGGTACTGAGCCCCGCATGCATAGGCTAGGAAGCGATACCTGGGAAAATGTCAAGCGAAAGACGAAGAAGAAAATCAAGGATATCGCAGAAGATCTGATCAAACTCTATGCGAAAAGAAAGGCTAGTAATGGTTTCGCCTTTTCTCCGGATTCTTATTTACAAATGGAATTAGAATCATCCTTTGAATTTGAAGATACTCCTGACCAGGCTAAGACCACAATGGATGTCAAAATAGATATGGAAAAGCAAATTCCTATGGATAGGCTGGTTTGTGGTGATGTGGGATTTGGTAAGACAGAAATAGCCATTCGCGCTGCATTTAAAGCGGTGGCAGATTCCAAGCAGGTAGCGGTATTGGTACCCACGACTCTTTTGGCGTTTCAACATTATAATACCTTCAAAAGAAGGCTAGAAGGCCTACCATGTAATATTGAATTTATTAATCGATTTAAGAGCGCTAAGGAAAAAACGGCCATCTTAAAACGACTGGAAGCTGGACAGGTTGATATCATCATTGGAACGCATGCCTTGGTAGGGAAAAATGTCAAATTCAAGGACCTTGGACTACTGGTAATTGATGAAGAACAAAAATTCGGCGTACAGGTAAAGGAAAAACTCAAGGAGTTTAAGCTTAATGTAGACACCTTGACCTTAACAGCCACTCCTATCCCTAGGACTCTTCAATTCTCTTTATTAGGCGCTAGAGATTACAGTTTGATTCAAACGCCTCCGCCCAATAGGCAACCAGTTTATACCGAACTCACGCTCTTAGACCCGGAGTATATAAAAGAAATAATAACAAACGAAATAGGCAGAGGAGGTCAAGTCTTTTTTGTGCATAATAAGGTCAAGGATTTGTTTCAAATAAAAGAGATGCTGCAGGCTATTTTACCGAATATAGATATAGCCATAGCACATGGACAATTAGAAGGCGATGTGATCGAAAAGACCCTCATAGACTTTATTGAGCACAAATATGATGTGCTATTGAGCACGAATATTATTGAATCAGGCATTGATATTTCCAATGTAAATACGATTATCATTAACAATGCTCATCAATTTGGCCTGAGCGACCTACATCAACTGCGCGGGCGAGTAGGAAGAAGCGATCGAAAAGCTTATTGCTATCTTTTATCACCGCCCTATAGTACATTGACTAATGACGCGAAGCAAAGACTGAGCGCGATGGAGCAAAACGCAGAACTAGGATCAGGATTTCAGATAGCTATGCGAGATTTAGACCTACGAGGAGCAGGAAATTTATTGGGTGGTGAGCAGTCTGGTTTTATCTCTGATATAGGCTATGATACCTTTATGAAGATACTGGATGAGGCTATAATGGAGCTCAAAGAAGGCGATTACAAAGAGCTCTATGCCGATGAACGAGTGGAGAAAACCTTTGTAAGAGAATGTCAAATAGAAACGGATTATGACATGTATATCCCAGACAAGTATATAACAGGCTCACAGGAAAGACTTAATGTCTATACAGAATTGAATCAGATGAAAACGGAAAAGGAGTTAATCGTCTATCTGTCTCAGCTGAAAGATGTCTATGGTAAGTTACCGAATCAAATACAAGATATTTGCGACGCTATTCGGCTGAAATGGCTAGCAACCAAGTTAGGTGTAGAGCGAATCATTATCAAAAGCGGAAAAATGCGGTGTTACCTCGTGCAGAATCAAGAATCTCCGTTTTATAAATCGGATATCTTTGGTAAAATACTCAATTATTTATCCCAATATCCTGTGGGATCTTCTATGAAGCAAACAGCGCAGCATATTATTCTAGAGTTTTCTACGTTTAAGAATTGTATAGAAGCGAAAGATAAGTTGGAGCATGTATTGAAAGTGACGAAGGAAGATTAATAAAGAAACCCAAACAACCAAAGAGGAATTGTTCGTTCATATCCTGTTTCTATATCATCTTTGACTAAATAGCTGTTTTTTAAACCCTCAAGTTGTTTTGCTGTTTTATTACGACCGCCTATTTCAAATATTTTAGAGTTGTTGATTAGAAAATCTCCCGCCTTGGTGTAATTAACGGTATGCCTAGCACTTTCCAGCATATTGATAAAAAACGTTTCTCTAATGGTCCCTAATTCAGGTATTCTTTCAGATAGCGCGTACATTAAGTTCGTATTGTGTAAAAAGATTTTTTCTGGTTTGGCTAATCCATGAATGTCATCGGAGCTGTGATATAAGCCATAAATCAATTTTGCAGATTGGAGTATTTTTAGCATATTGTATAGCGTATTTCTAGTACAACCTAAGGTAGCAGAAAGTTTGTTGACATTGGGGGTATAAGGAACGGATTGAGCGATGATGTATAATAGTCGCTTAAGTAGGCCTAAACTGTGTTGCTCCATCGGCAAGATATGCGGAAGGTCAAAATCAATTATGAGATTGATGGTTTGTTTGAGTCTTTGGTGCATATATTTAGTTTCTTTGAAGAAAGGATATGCTCCCCATCCCAGATATTGCTTAAAGTAAAAAAGAGGCTTGTCTATTTCTTTTAAAAGTGACTCGGCTATTTCTCTATGATGGGCGATAATATCATCTAAAGGATAGTTTTTTAAATTTAGTTTGTGCTGTATACCTAGAAATTCACGAAAGGACAACTCAGGAAGATCAAAGTTGAGAATCCTGCGGCTAAGGTCGGCTTTTGACTTTTCTAATTCTAGAATCGAAGATCCTGTTATTAGCATTTTCATATTGGGAATCAAGTCATAGATATTTTTGACTTCAATCGACCAGTTGGGATATTTGTGGACCTCATCCATTAAAATGATTTCTCCTTTATTCTGAGAGAAAAGAATCGCTGTTTCATATAAACTATGTTCTTGAAAATAGATATCATCTAGAGATATATATAAAGCTTCATGTTTGAAATTTTTTTTAAGATGCTGAAGAAATAGAGTTGTTTTTCCTAGACCACGAGCTCCTAGCAGCATAATGGCACGCTCGTCAAAGGGAATCTGCCCGAGTGCTGTGCGCTCATAGTTCGTGTTTAATGAGCGAAGTATCCTGTCTTGAGTTTCAAAAAGGGAGTCCATATTGTGTTATTTAAAATACAAATATACGGAGTAGATTGCGATTAATAACAATTAAAATATAAAAATATTGAATATTTTCCCAATTAATTTTATTGATAATGTGCTTTATAAAGAACACTATATACAATTTTTGTTTAGAATATCAATTGTTTGATAAAACATTAAACAACCTATGGAATAGTATTTAAAATGATATTATCGCCTCGCCTTCCTTTCTTTGTATTTCTTCAACATGGCTTGAAAAACAAACTCTTTTTGTTGTTGAATATTATCTTCACTGGGTTCTAGAGGCTCTACGACTGGCAAAAAGTCTAGATAGATTTTACCAGGTCTGATGAGTAGTTGATTTCTAGGCCAGAGGTCATCGGCACCATACATGACAAAAGGTACGATAGGTATCTTGGTTTCACAAGAAGTGCTATACGCTCCGTCTTTAAAGGGAAGCAGAGGTTCATCTGTTGTATTGCTTTTACCTTCAGAAAAAACAACCATTGAGTATCCTTCTTTCATTTTTTCTATCAACTGTTCCATGGATTTTTTGCGTGAGTCCTTGTCTTCTCGCTTTACGGGAATGTATAGTTTTCTTAGAATAAAACCCATGAAGGGCCATTTTAATATTTCTGCTTTGCCTATAAATTTTTTATAATTATAAATAAATCCGCCAGAAATGATGGCGTCTATGAATGAGCGGTGATTGCCTACAAATATATATTGCGTTTTCATATCGAAATGATCTCGCCCAGACTCGATAACGCGTATTCCCCATAGAAAAGCTGAAATCCGGCCAATAATAGTCGGCATTTGGTGCGTCCATCTATAGAGTGTTTTATTTCCTGAGAGTAGAAATAGATACATAAATGGGAAAAACAAAATGTTAAGGACCAAGAAGCTGAGTCCACACCATAGTGTCCAAGGAATGAGATAAAACCTCTTGAGATATATCATATAATTTTTAGCTAAGTGTAAAATTAGCGTCTTAGCCTTAAAACAAATAGAAATGTTTGAGAAAAACTTTTCTTATTAATTCTAACTAGTCTAATTTTGTAATTCGTATGCGGATTTTTAAACTTTTATTGGCTATCATATTGTGGAGCTTGTTTCTTTTACCTCAGGTAGAGAAAGTATGGCATCAACATAGCCATGACGATATTTCTATAGAAGGAGTAAATACCATACATAAGCTAGCAGAAAAATGTGCTATCTGTGAATTTGAATTTTCCGTTTTTGATCTATTCGATTTAGGATATCATTTCATTCAATTTTCTAAGACTTATTTTGGTTTTGCAGAATCTCATTCTGCATTTATTATTAAATCCCTCAACTCTTTTTCAGAGCGAGGCCCCCCAGCTGCATAGCTTTCTTATTACGAATCAAATCAAGCGTTTGATTCCTTTTTTTATTCTAGCTATTTCTGGTAGAATAATCCTATTAATTATTTATATTAACTACAATTTTAAAATGAAAAAATCAATCATAAGTTTAATAGTAACTACTTCAATTCTTTTATTTACCAATAGTTGTAAAAAAGATGATCACAATCATGGAGACCACGATTCTATCAATAAAGTAATCATGGAGTTAACTTCGGCCAGCGGAAATGCAACCCTCACCTTCGAAGATAAAGATGGCGATGGCGGAGTAGCTCCAACTATTATTGGCGGAAGTCTAAAGGGCAATACGACCTATACAGGGGTTATTCGTTTGTATACCTATCATGATAATCAATATGAGGAAAAGACGGCAGAGATATCAAGCGAAGGCACTAAGCATCAATTTTTCTTTAGTTCTACTGTCGCTGGAATTAGCTTCACTTATACAGATAAAGATGCTTCGAATAGTCCTATAGGACTAGCTAGTACTCTGAAAACTGTAGGTTCGGGAACAGGAGTTATAAAAGTGATTTTAAAACACGAACCAAATAAATCTGCTGCAGGTGTAGCAGGAGGCGATGTGACCAATGCTGGTGGAGAAACGGATGCAGAAATGGAATTTCCGATTACTGTCATTTAAGAATAAGCAAATCAAAAGTCTAATAACCTTAATTATTTTATTTACGTCTTGGACTGGATTTTCTCAGTCCAAGACTATTAATGTAAAGGGTAGAGTAAAGGATGCAATTACTCTTCTGCCCCTGGAGTCTGCTAGAGTTAAGCTAGTGGAATCTAACCAGCTAGTGGAATCTAATGTTGAAGGAAAGTTTCAGTTTACCATAGAAAAGGAAGGTGAATATCATGTATACGTCTCGCATCTCGGATGCGAATCGGAGCAATATCATCTGGACTTGGTTTCAGATACATTTATCGAGTTTTATTTACATCACTACCACAAACATCTCAAAGAAGTGAAGATAGAAGGTAAGGCTGCAGCTTTATCAGAAACGGTGTCATCTCAGGCTATAGATAGAAAAGCCAAAGAGAGTTTAGCAAGTGTGCTAGAAAAAACAACGGGAGCACGCAGTATGAGGAATGGGAACATAGCTAAGCCTGTTATGCAAGGACTTTATGGAAATAGATTGGCTATTCTGCACCAAGGTATAGCGCAGAGCGGACAGCAATGGGGCAATGATCATGCTCCAGAAATAGATCCTTTAGCAGCTAATAAAATCAAGCTAATTAATGGTGTGGCATCTCTAGAATATAAAGGAATTAATATGGGAGCCATTGTTTTAGTAGAGGCTAATAAGTTGACATCTGATCCTCACTTGCATGGGAAACTAAATGCTTATGGAGAATCCAATGGGAGAGGATTTGGGCTCAATGTACAATTAGAAAAAAACCAACCACGGCTAGCCTGGAGACTTACTGGCACATATAAGCAGAATGGGGATAGATCAAGTCCAGATTATTTCTTGAGAAATACGGGTGCTAGGGAGCTTAATCTGAGTTATCATGCCGAGAAAACCCTGTTTCATCGGTGGAAAACAAGCCTATATCTCAGCACCTTCAATACGGAGCTTGGCGTATTGCGAGGATCACACATCGGTAATTTGACCGATCTCAATCAAGCGATAGGTAGAGAACAACCTTTCTTCACCGAAGCAGATTTCAATGGCTCTATTGGAGCACCTAGGCAGATGGTAAATCATCATTTTGTAAAACTGGTGACAAAAACAAACTTAGATACGATTCAATCATTAAGTTTTACATACTCAGGTCAGATCAATAATAGAAAGGAGTTTGACATTCGCAGAGGTTCACGATCTGAAATACCAGCCTTATTTATTTTACAGCACAGTCATTTCCTAGAGGGAAAATGGTCGCTAGTCAATAGTAAAACAATCACTAAGGCGGGAGTTCAATTAGCCTATTCTGAGAATATAAATCAGCCCGAAACGGGCGTGACGCCATTGATCCCTAATTATAGTTCTTTAGAGCCATCTTTATTTTTCACGCATACGATTTATTATAACCAATCCAGCTTAGACTTAGGTATTCGTAGCGACTTTTTTATACAAAATATTTATACCACCACTCAAACCATACCACGACAGAATATAGAATTCGCTCATCTTTTTGGGAATATAGCATCAGCTATTTCCTACTCCTATCAAGTGACTAATTTAACTCAACTGGTATTTAACTCGGGATTTACTCTGCGAAATCCAGCTATTAATGAGCTGTATTCGTATGGGCTGCACCAAGGTGTCAGCAGTATAGAAGAAGGTAATGCCAATTTGACTTCAGAGAAATCATTTAAAACTAGTCTGGCGATCCAGTCTAGGGTCAAGGAAGTCTTTTCATGGCAGGCTCAGGCTTATTTTCATAATTTGAATGATTTTATTTATCTCAAACCTCAGAGTGAGACACGATTGACTATAAGAGGTGCTTATCCTGTGTTTAACTATGAGCAGACCCATGCGCAGATGTATGGTATAGATCTTTCTACTAAATATAAGATAACGAAGGGATTAGACTATAATCTGGAATATAGTTATCTAAGAGGGAATAATCTGACAGAAGGTCTCCCGCTGATTTTTGTCCCAGCTAATCGCCTGCGGTCAGAACTAGAGTATTCAAAATCAAAGATTGGAAACTGGGAAAACCCAAGCATGGCCATTACTGGAAGCTACATATTTAAACAAGATCATTTAAATCTTTCGCAAGATTTTATGCCAGCACCAGATGCCTATTTTCTATTAGGCACCAAAATTTCTATAGAAAAACAAATACAAAAAAAGCGAGTGAACATCTACTTACAGATCGATAATTTATTGAATACTAACTATAGAGATTACTTGAATCGTCTTCGATATTTCGCTAACGAACAAGGAAGAAATATCGTCATAGGCATGGTTATGAATTATTAGAACGCTTAGATTTTGGCATAGAGTTTAAAACGAGTTCATAGGAATGGTCAATCTGTTCTTTGAGAAACTTCCATTCTAGTGGTTCAAGGCCACAGTAAATCGTATTCCAATGTTTTTTACTCATGTGATAACCTGGCTGAATATAGTCAAATTTAGCTCTTAATTCCTCGGCTTTTTCTGGATTACATTTTAGGTTTATTCTTACGTCATCATCTAAGATGTCCATGAGGGCAAACATTTTCCCGTATAACTTAGCCACCCATGTTCTGGTGTCAAAAGGGAAAGTCTCTTCTGTATGAGGAAGAGATAAGCAATAGTCGAGAATTTTGGATTTGAGAGGGTGCATAGAATTCATTTATTGCTATGAATTGACTAATTTTTTCCAAAGTTTAATTTCATTTGACGCTGATAATTGCTCCACCAACCTTTGATACTGGCCAATACATTCGTGAATTCGTGGCGAAAAACTTTTAATCCAAATTGGGTCGCAAAAATTTTCTAATTTCATCTTGACTAAGATTCTTAGCTCGCGCTATTGAATGGACCTGGTCCTCTCCTATCTTACCAATGCCGAAGTAGGATATTTCAGGATAGGCAAAATAATATCCGCAGACCGATGCCGTAGGAAACATAGCATAATTTTCTGTTAACTGAATGCCTATCTTTTCTTTTACTTCTAGAATAGACCATATGGTGCCTTTTTCGCTGTGGTCTGGACAGGCTGCATAGCCTGGTGCAGGGCGAATACCTTTATATTTTTCCTGGATTAAATCTTCATTTTTTAGATTCTCATTGGGTACATAGCCCCAAGTATTTTTTCTCACCTCCTCATGCAGCCACTCTGTAGAGGCTTCTGCCAGTCTATCGGCTACCGCTTTGAGCAAAATATCTTTATAGTCATCGTGGTCTTTCTTATACCGATCGAGATAGTCTTCAATGTTGAGACCAGCTGTGACAGCAAAGAGTCCTATGTAGTCTCCATTAGGCGAAATATAATCTGTAAGACATTGATTTTTCTGACCTTGAGTTTTTTTGGCTTGCTGACGCAGAAAATGCAACTTGCCTACCTCTTTACTTCTATTTTCATCAGCGAATAGAGTTAAACTTTCATTATTTTTAGTACAAGAATAAAGCCCTGTAATTGTATTGATTGTTAGAATTCTATCTTTTTCCAATTCATCTAGCAGTGCATTCGCATCTTCGAACAATTTTTTAGCTTCATCCCCATATTTTTCATTTTCGAATATTCTAGGATAGGTGCCCTTTAACTCCCAGCTATTGAAAAATGGACCCCAGTCTATATAGTTTCGAACAATACTTACAGGGAGGTTTTCGTGAATATCTACCCCTAGATGATTAGGTTTTGTCGGTTTATTTTTATCCCAATCAGCCTGAAATGCATTATTTCGTGCTTCTTCTGGATATTAATTCTACTTTTTGATTTTTCTTTTCGTATTCGTTTCTTATATTTTGATAATAAGTTTTCTTTTCAGCGATGAAATTTACCTTCTCTGTACTGACCAGCTTGGTAGTTACGGGAACACTTTTAGAAGCATCTAAGACATGAATGATGGAGCCAGAATAATGAGGCTCTACTTTGACTGCGGTATGTATTTCACTGGTAGTGGCGCCCCCTATGATAATAGGAATTTTCAGACCTTTTTTTTCAAAATCAATAGCTACATCCACCATTTCATCGAGAGAAGGGGTAATTAAACCGCTTAGTCCTACCACGTCTACATTGTGTTTGATGGCTTCTTCTATAATTCGTTCTTTTGGAACCATGACTCCAAGGTCAATCACTTCGAAGTTATTGCATTGAAGAACGATACCTACAATGTTTTTACCTATATCGTGGACATCCCCTTTGACAGTAGCCATGAGTATTTTTCCAGCAGTGGAAGATTTACCATCTGTTTTTAATAAGTAGGGTTCGAGCACAGCTACTGATTTTTTCATAACTCGCGCGGACTTGACTACTTGTGGGAGAAACATTTTTCCGCTTCCAAATAAATCGCCTACGATACCCATCGCGTCCATCAATGGTCCTTCGATGACTCGAATAGGTTCTTTGTATGCTTCTAAAGCTTCGATGGTGTCCTCATCTATAAACTCGACGACTCCTTTGATAATAGCATGGTTGATTCGCTCCTCTATACTTTTCGTACGCCATTCTAATATATTGATTTGAACGTCTTTTTTCGTATCCTTAAGAGATTCTGCTTTATCCAGAAGTCTTTCTGTAGCCTCATCACTTCTATTTAGGAGAACATCTTCGACCAAATCCATCAAATCTTTTGGTACCTCATCATAAACCTCTAGCATAGTGGGATTGACAATCCCCATGTCCATTCCGTGCTGTATAGCGTGGTATAGAAATGCAGAGTGCATAGCCTCTCGTACTATATTATTCCCTCTAAATGAAAATGAAACATTGCTCACGCCCCCACTGACTTTGGCTCCGGGTAGATTCTCTTTAATCCATTGGGTGGCTTTGAAAAAATCAAGGGCATAGTTTTTATGTTCATCTATACCTGTAGCTACGGGAAATATATTAGGATCGAAAATAATATCTTCGGGGTTGAAATCAAGTTTTTCGAGTAATAAATCATAGCTTCGTTTGCAGATATCTATTCTGCGCTGGTAGGTATCTGCCTGACCTTTTTCATCAAAGGCCATGATGACGGTGGCAGCGCCATAGCGCTTAATCATCTTGGCTTGATAAAGAAATTCATCTTCGCCATTTTTGAGAGAAATAGAGTTGACGATACCTTTCCCTTGAATACATTTGAGCCCTGCCTCTATGATGTCCCATTTTGATGAGTCTATCATAATAGGAATACGTGCTATATCGGGTTCAGAAGCTATGAGATTCAGAAATTCTACCATGGCTGTCTTACCATCGATCATGGCTTCGTCCATATTCACATCGAGTATCTGCGCACCGCCTTCTACTTGGTCGCGCGCGATAGAAAGAGCTTCATCAAAATTGCCCTCTCGTATGAGTTTGAGAAACTTCAATGACCCTGTTACATTGGTGCGCTCACCAATATTGACGAAATTGGAAGTTTTAGAGATAATTAAAGGTTCTAGACCAGAAAGGGTAGACATTTTATGTTTTAGGATTCAAAAGTATTAAAATATTTATAGCCAAGTATATAATACTTTGATGTAAATTATAGAAAAAAATTAAATTTGCAAATATTTTAAAAATAGTATGAAACTAGGTATCAGTGTTTTTTTATTCTTTATTTTCCAGTATGCCCTTTATGGTCAGGAGGATTATAACTTAAAATTAGATACTGCGAGGGGAATGAAAGAATATGAAATGGCTAAAGCTAGCTTGGATAAAGTAGTGGAGAGTTACGACGGGGAGTATAAAAATGAATTCAAAGAAGAACTGAAGGACGTCAAAAAGAAAATTAAACACGATTTTAAAAATTTCTATTTTAACGAGGAATATGAGGCCTATCTCAGGAAAATCATTGAGGTAATAAAATCGAAGAATCCTATACTAGAGCACGTTGAAATAAGGCCTTATTTTTGCTATGATGAGGAAGCGAATGCAAATATGGCAATATATGGTACCATGCGGGTTTATCTTGGTCTTATAGAGGTTTTAGAGAATGAGTCGCAATTAGCAATGATTATAGCACATGAATTGAGCCACTATACTAGGCAGCATAGTGTAAAATCATTTGGCCGTCAAATATTACTATCAAAAAGTGAAGAAGCTAAACAAGGATTTAGAGATGCTAAGAGGGAAGGAATAGATCGAATAGATCGAGTAGAAGAATATTTTAAAACGGAAACATTAAATTCGAGAAAACATACAAGAGAGCATGAGTCGGAGGCAGATTCCTTCGGATTAGAATTGTTAAAGAAGACTCCATATGCCCTAGATGAAGCTATCACGGGCATTAGCTGTTTAAAGAAGGGAGATACCGAAATCTTTAATATGGACGATCTTCTTCGCCAGGCTTTTCATAATCCGGATATACCTTTTAATGAATCTTGGCTTAAAAAACCAAATAGTATAGCAGATAAATTGAAATATAAATTAAGCCCTGAGTTAAGAGATTCTCTAAGTACCCACCCGGCAGCAGAAAAGCGTTATGAAAAACTGAAGGCAGAACTTAACCCAAATGTGGAGGCAGATATTGTGGAGGTATCCTACGAGACTTTTGAGAAAATGAAGAAAGAATTTCGCACAGAAATCATAAATTATTTAATACATGACAAGCAATATGCTAATGCTATGTACCATATTCTTAAGTATAAGACAGAAGGAACTGCAGACAAGTATATTTTAAGTAAAATGGTGGTGGTTCTCGATAAAATGAAAAAATATTTAGATAACCATACCCTTGGGAAATATGTCCCGACGAGAAACCCTTATTTTCCGCCCCAGTATAATAATCTAATCATGTTTATAGATCAGTTAAATGTAGATGATTTTGAAACGATTAAAAATGCCTACAAAAAGAATTTAGATATTTAACTTCAAAATATTTACTAAGAATAAACTAATTTTATACATTACAATTAATCTTTAAATGAAATTCATCCAAACAACAGTTATAAGGGTATTTTTAGGCCTATTGATTTTTTCTCTTCCGGCCACATATTCAGCTCAGAAGTCTAAAAAGGATAATAAGAAGAAAGAAGATAAGATTGAAATACAGGTAACCAACTTAAGAAGTGGGGCTATCCTAGAAAATGGAAATCTTCGCGGGTACTATATATATCAGGCAGTGGATAAAGTCTATGGCAAGCAACAGAATTACCACATTGAGCTATATGACGAGAACTTCACAGCTTTAAATACCCTAAAATATAAAGCTCCAATGAAGATGGTATTAATAACTTCAGCCTATAGTAGCGATGAACTTTGCTTTATGTTTTTGAATACGGAAAATCAGAGCTTTGACTACAAGGTATTTAGCGTAGAAGGTAAATTGGTGAGCGAGTATAGCTCACAATTATCAAAAAAGGATTATAGAAGGTATATGAAATTTGTGACAGCTGAGCGTTTAGTCAGTGTAGAAGGAGGTGGATTCTTATCTACGTCCACGGTGACAGAAAAAAGCAAAATTTCTTTTAAAGTGAATAAATTCGTCAAAGGACAGAAAAAACCTATCGAGTACGTTTTTCCTGCGGACAAGAAATTTAATTTGCCAAGTATACTAGGAGTAGCAGACAGTATTGTCGTGCTCTCTGTGCGGAGTTCTAAGTCTCAGCTAGGGCCAGCAAAATATCATTTAATAGGCTTAAATCAGCAAAGCATGAAATCTAAATTTCACTTAAATAGCGATCAAGATGGAGAGAATCTATTTGTGCCCTATTCTTTAATTGAAAATCCAGAGTTTAAGACTATTAGAATTAGTGGAACGTATTTCAAGCCAAATGGCAACACTATGAAATATTGTAAAGGTTTAGCCATGTGGGAGATTGACCCTTCTGGAGTTTTACTCTCAGAGAAGTATAATGATTGGGGAACAGATTTTAAAAATACACTTAGCTTTAAAGGTAATGGTAAGTTAAAAAAGACCGGATTTCTAAAAGTACATGAAACTTTCTCTACGAGCGATGGCAAAACATTTGCAGTGGCAGAGGGTTATAGAAAGAGATATAATGGTTGGAGTCTATTGACGAGTGTTTTCTTTATGCCTAGTTTTTTAACAAAGTATCAAACCACAGATATGGTATTACTAGAGATGGATAAAGACTTTAAACCTCAAGCTGGAAAAGTATTTCCTAAAAAGGTTACTTCATGGGCTGGATATGGCTTCACTACGATGGGAGTTCATGCCTTATCTAACAAAATACCAGGAATGTTCGGCTATAGCTATGTACAATTAAATGAGGAGAAAGATGCGTTTATGTTTACCTATTCAGAAAATAATTTCAGACTGACGGCCTTTAAAAAATCCAACTTTAACTTTAATACTGTAAAGTTTGAAAATGGAAAGTATACTACGGACAAGTTGTCACCAACAACAAATACCTGGTATGGCAGCCTTACTAATTATTATATGCCGAGTCAATTTGGAAAAATTGCCTATTTAAATTATGATTATAAAACCAAAAAATCAGACCTTCAAATAATTAAAGTAAAGTAAATTTTTAGTATATGAGAGTTATATTTTTAGTAGTTATTTTATTTTGTGCTTCGCTAAGTTATGCGCAGAAGGGCGGGAGAAAGGTTGCCTTGGAAAAAAGGAACAAAGAAGAGTACAAAACGAAAATTGAATCTTTAAAAAAAGATCCCAATGAATCTATAGCAAAAAATACGGAGGTAGAAGCTAGGACAGATACTAGTAAAAAAGTTTCTGCTTTTGAAAAAACTTCAAGACGTGAAAGAAAGAAGATGGATCCAACTACCGCATCATCGGGGGATTCAAAAACAACCACTTCACCAACTAGTGCATCTGTCGGCAATGTAAATGATACATCGAAAAAGATCTCTGCTATAGCTAACACCTCTGCCATAGCCCACGGAGAAGCCCGAATACCAAATGCATCTGCCGCTAAGAATTATAAATATAAAGCAGATGAAAAGTCAGCGGAATACTATACTGAACTTAGGAAAAAATTTGAAGAAGAAGATAAAATAAAAAAACAAAAAGATTCTGTTCTAGCTATAGAGAATGCTAAAAAAGAAGAAGAAATTAAACAAGGGCGAAGATTGCCAGAAGAGCAAGCTCCGCAGTTTGACAAATATAGACAAGGCGCAAAAAACCCTGTGGTAGAGAAAACTACAGCAGAGGAAGATTATAAAACGATCTTTAAATAGTGGCTCAACCTGTCTCAATGTCTACTCTGGTTGAATTATTAGAAAAAAAGATCCTGATCATGGATGGCGCCATGGGCACCATGATACAGCGCTATACACTGACCGAAGAGGATTTTAGAGGAAGTGCATTTCCGGATTCAAAAATACCTCTCAAGGGCAATAATGATTTGCTTTCCATAACACGTCCAGATATTATTAAGGCTATTCACTTAGAATATTTGAAGGCCGGAGCGGACATAATAGAGACGAATACCTTTAGTGGCACGACTATATCTCAGGCTGATTATGAATTAGAATCTGCAGTATATGAAATTAATTTTCAGTCAGCTAAACTAGCGAAAGAAGTAGCATTAGATATGTCTACTCCCGACAAACCTAGATTTGTGGCTGGTGCTATAGGTCCTACGAATAGAACCTGTTCTATTTCTCCGGATGTGAACCGACCGAGCTACCGAGCGGTCAGTTTTGATGATATGGTCAAGGCTTATAAGCAGCAAGTAGAAGCCTTGATAGATGGTGGCGTGGATATCTTATTGGTAGAAACGGTTTTCGATACCCTCAATGCCAAGGCGGGTTTATTTGCTATTCAAGAAGTCTTTGAAGAGAGAAATATAGAACTGCCTATCATGGTCAGTGGTACCATAACGGATGCGAGCGGGAGAACACTCAGTGGACAGACGGCAGAGGCATTTTTAATTTCACTTTCTCATGTACCCCTTCTCAGCATAGGCTTCAATTGTGCCTTGGGTGCAGAAACGATGAAGCAGTACATCGAAGTCTTAGCTAAAAAAGCGCCTTTTTATGTCAGTGCCTACCCCAATGCGGGTTTGCCAAATGAATTCGGACAATATGACGAGTCTCCAGAGTTTATGGGTCAGCAAGTAGAAAAATTTATGTCTGAAGGTTTAGTTAATATTATAGGAGGGTGCTGTGGCACTACCCCAGAGCATATCGCAGAGTTTTATCGCCTATCGCAGAAGTATGCTGGTAGGAAACTAGTTAAGAAGGAAAAACAAGCTTAATCTTAGAATACAAAAATACAAAATGTCCGAAACGAAAGAACGAATTAAAAAGCCCGATTGGCTCAAAATTAAACTCCCTACGGGAAATAATTTTACGGAGCTCAATAAAAATATATCGGATAATAAACTGCATACTATCTGTGAAAGCGGACGCTGCCCCAATAAAGAAGAATGCTGGGGGGCGGGTACGGCTACAATAATGATTCTAGGCAATGTCTGTACCAGATCCTGTCAATTCTGTAATGTAGAAACAGGAAAGCCGGAAGATGTAGATATATTCGAACCTGGTAGAGTGGCCAAATCGGTCAAACTCATGGGCGCTAAGCATCTAGTGATTACTTCGGTAGATAGAGATGACCTCATAGATGGCGGCGTTAGCGTATGGGCTGCTACCATCCGGGCTATTCGCCACCAAGCACCAGCCGTGACGTTGGAAACACTAATTCCAGATTTTCAAGGAAAAACGGAGCTTTTAGATAAAATAATAGAGGTCAATCCAGAGGTTGTATCACACAACATTGAAACTGTCGAGCGGCTTAGCCGTCAAGTGCGCATTCAAGCGCAGTATAAGCGTAGTTTGGAGGTATTAAAGTACTTAAAGGAACATGGTATCCGTAGGACCAAGTCTGGCATCATGCTGGGACTGGGAGAGACCGAAGAAGAAATCATTCAATCTTTAGATGATCTGCGAGCGGCCAAGGTAGACATAGTCACTATGGGTCAATATTTACAACCTACTCGCCAGCATCTAGCGGTGGAGCGCTATGTGACTCCAGAAGATTTTAAGCGCTACGAAACTCTCGCTCTAGAGAAAGGCTTTATGTATGTAGAAAGCGGTCCCTTGGTGCGCAGCAGCTACCATGCGGAGAAGCATATAGTATAGAAGGTAATTAAGTACAAAGTACAGGGTATTATGTATTAAGTTGCTCTACTGCAAAGGTGCAAATTTTTCGCAGAGGGATCAAAGCGTTTATTTGACTTTACAAGATTTTTAATATTCAGCATGAATTTCCGAGTTTTGTTTTCTCGACGACCTGTGCTGACTAAAATGTCAGTAAGCGTCAGTATAGATAGAACTATTTTAGAAAAGGCTTAAATGATAAAGTGATTAGGATAAAAATGGGAAAAAATAAAGCGCCCCTGAAAATAAAGAAAGGTAGTAGGAGCGCTTTTGAAAGGTATAAATGAAAGGTTATGTTTAAAACGGCATTGCACCGCATACATACGAATTAGGGAGGTTTGTCTGTTTTGATTGTTTTTTTATTTAATAAGCGAGGTGAGCTCCCGACAACTATCGATAAGGGTGAGATTTTTTGCATCAACAGACCCCAGCCTCGCTGTTTTAAATACTAATTTATGTACTACTTGGTTTTAAGAATCATCTATGCAGCTTTTTGAATTCCCGATAGCTGCCGATGAGGTTGATATTTTATATCCTCAGCAGAATTCTACATAGAGTGGTTCTTATAATATTAATTGTTTTTATTAAGTTTGAATTTTATTCTATGTCTCTCTCCATTTACCGTATACTCTAGTCTATACATTCCAGCGTTCAGGCTAGGCATCGCTGCGATAAATTCTGCAGCAGTACTAAATACTAAAATCTCTCCTGTGGCAGCATTGGATAATACGATATTTTGTGCATTTAGGTCGAGGTTGATTGTCTCAACAACATCTCCAATCGGATTTACAATTGTTTGTGCTTGAGTTGGATTTGAATTTACTAAGATGCCAAGAACAAGAAGTATAATTAATTTTTTCATATCTAGGGTGCGTGTTTAGCTGAGGGGGTTATGTGATTAATTCTGAAACAAAACTAGGCGATGTGGATAACATAGATTAGGGAAAAAATTCGCTTTTTGTCAATAGACTCGCACATCAAACCCATGGTTTTCTCTTTATTTTGAAGCTAAATACTGCCAAACAGTCTAATTTTTATTCGAATGTGGAAAATATAACTATAAGAAAAACAATTACTTAAGCTATACAATAAACAAAACTTAACAAAAAAAGACATTTGTCAATAAAATGTGAAGAATTAGTTTTAATATTTAATCTATTCATGACTTTCCGCTGTTTAATAATTAGCATACTGTCTATAAATAACATCAGTTTTTGCGGCTAGGTCCAACTTGGTCGTAGTAGATTAAGTGCTTTGTGAGGCTTGAAAGGCCAGGTCTCAAAAAGTTTCAACATACAAGTAAGTATAATAAGCTTATATGCTTTCCTATCCCTAGACTGTGTAAAGTGGAGGACATAAAATATTTCAAAGAACGCTTTTTTTAATAGAATTTAAATCTTATGACTTAAAATCTGATACAAAAATAGAGCATAAACATCCGCAGATATTTAGAAAAAAAACTAGTTTTGTCAAAAACATATCGGAATATGGTCATAAGTCAAACTACTCTAGGGGAGCTGTACACTAGTCTGAGTCCAGAGGAAATCAAAGGACTAGACCTCTATCTACATAAAAATACGGTGGGTAAGAATAATACCATCCTGGCCCTGCACAAATTTATCTGCCAAGCCAAGCAGGCTAAGCAACTAGACAAGCTAGAGACGGAGGATATCAAATCTGAACTCTTCGGCGGCGATAGTAAAAGTGTATCGAAATTGACTACGTATAACAATCTATTAACCAATCATATAAAGGATTATCTGCTTTTGTCAAAAATACATGAAAAAAATATTTACACAGAAACCCTTTGGGGGGAGATCTTGATAGAGCGAAGACTCAAGCGAAATCTCCTTCTCAAGCTGACCAATTTTAAATTTGACCTATATAGGGATAGTTATGCTTTAATGAAGAAGTTTTTTCATCAGAGAGAATTTTTTTTCTATCAATATTTAACTTTAACAAAAAAAAATTACTCTCATTTGATTAGAAGTCAAATTGAACAAATAAATTCCTTTCTAGATTACTATATTTATTACTTATTAGAAACAGGAAACTCATTAATCACCTTATCTAAACAAGTAAACTATAATATAGATAAGCAAGTAAGTTACTTTAAGCAATTAGCTAATGAAAATTTGAATACAAATAACGAGTTAGTAAAGATACGAGCCTTAAGTTTAAATTTGAGTTTGGATTATGAAAAAGATAGCTTTCATTACTTAAAAAGTTTTTTTACAGATAGAATTAATGACTTTTCAGATGAGATACGAAATCAACTTTTTCCTGCGCTGATTAACTATGGAACAGACAAGAAAATGAAAGGTCAGGAAGAATTTGATATGGAAAATTATCATATTTTTTCAATTGTCGATGAAAAAGAATTTTTATTTAAGCAAGGATTTTTTTCTGGGGCTAGATTGTTTAATTACATCCGTCTTGAACTCCGCTATGGTAACATAGAAAAAGCCGAGCATCTCCTCGAAGAGAGTTTAAAAGTAATAGCTCCAAGTCAGAAGGATTCGTTTCAGTATCTGATAGAGTCTAGAATAGCCTTCGCTAAGCAGGACTATAAGCTGGCACTGCGGAAAATTAGTATTATCAATCCGGCGGATTCTATCTACTACTATCCGCAGTATAAAATCATGCTGATAAAATCCTATATCATGCTAGCCGATATCGATAGACTGAACGCAGAGCAGGAGAATTTTTATAAATATATAAACGCACATAAAAATATCCAAAACGATGAAAAGCGCCGGCATAAGTTATTCATAAAATACGCAGAGTATCTCACCGAAGCGCGCTATGAATACTTGACCGGCTATATGAAAAAGAGAATAGAAAACGCTCTTCTCCAGACATCACCATACTTCACAGAGAAGCAGTGGGTGCAAGAGCGGTGGGAGGAGTTGAAGTCAGTGGGCAGTGGGCAGTAGGCAGTTTTTTCAGCAGATTGTTTACCGCAGAGGCGCAAAGTATGCAGAGTTTTTATACTGCTAACTGCGACTAGTCACTGATTACTGACCACTATTAAATAAACTTCGCCGTATAACTAGATTTGCAGCGTTTTAAGTCCGCGACTAATCCCTGGAATAGCAGGGTGCCCCCTCCGTCGCCACCTTCTGGTCCTAGGTCTATGACATAGTCTGCATTGCGAATGACATCCATATTATGCTCAATGACGATGACGGAATGTCCGTTTCTGACCAATTTTTCCATAGCTAGGAGCAGCTTCTGTACATCAAAAAAGTGTAGCCCTGTGGTAGGTTCATCAAAGATGAAAAGGTGCTTGGCCATACCCGTATTTTTGGCAAGGTAGCTGGCTAGTTTGACGCGCTGAGCTTCCCCTCCACTGAGGGTAGAGCTCGACTGGCCTAGTTTTAGATAGCCTAAGCCTATTTCGTCGAGAGGTTTTATCTTATCTACTATAGCCTTATGCCCTTGGAAAAAACTGACAGCTTCTTCTATAGTCATTTCCAATATGTCAAAAATGTTTTTCTCCTCGTAGGTCACATCTAATACGTGAGTTTGAAATCGCTGGCCTTTACATTCTTCACATACTAATTCTACATCTGCTAGAAATTGCATAGAAACCGTCTGCACCCCATCGCCCTTGCAGGCTTCGCATCGTCCACCGACTACATTGAATGAAAAATCTTTTGGAGCTAGTTTGAGCAACTTAGATGCAGGCTGATTGGCGAATAAATCTCGAATAGCATCATAGGCCTTGACATAGGTCACAGGATTGCTGCGGCTGCTGCGTCCTAGCGGATTCTGATCTATTAGTTCTAGGTGTTCTATACTTTTTATATCTCCTTTAACCTCACTATGAAGCCCTGGTTTCTCCACTGGGTTTCCTAGCTTGAGCATCAGGGCAGGATAGAGGATTTTTTTTATCAATGTCGTCTTACCAGAGCCAGAAACTCCGGATACAGCTACGATACAGTTTAATGGTATTTTGACATCGATGTTTTTAAGATTGTGATGGCTAGCGCCTATGACTTCTATATATTTTCTAAAGCTATGAAAGTATTCGCTTCGTTTTACCTTTTCTATCTGGGTGAGATAGAGTGTGGTGAGGCTATTTTTATTGGCAGATAGCTTATCAAAATCCCCTTCGTAGACTACTTCTCCACCATGAATGCCTGCTCTAGGACCTATGTCTATGATATAATCACTGGCACGGATGATATCTTCTTCATGCTCTACGATGATGACTGTGTTATTGAGGTCTCGGAGCTTGCGAAGCACGGTAATCAATTTTTTCGTATCACGCGGATGTAATCCTATAGATGGCTCATCAAGAATATACATAGAGTCCGTCAGATTGCTTCCCAGTGTTCTGGTGAGATTGATACGCTGGCACTCACCACCACTCAATGAATTGGCCAATCTATTGAGAGATAAATAGCCCAAACCTACATCGTTCATAAAGCCTAAACGATAGTCTATTTCAAATAAAATACGTTTAGCTATTTCAGCATCTGTTTTGGATAATTTTAGATTTTGAATATAATCTATGAGTTCCCAAATAGACATGGAGAGCAGATCTCCAATATGTTTATTGTCAATTTTGACATGGAAGGCATCTTTGCGGATTCTATGACCCATGCAGTCTTTGCAGAGACTCTTGCCTCTGTACCGAGAATACATAATTCTATATTCTATTTTATAGAGATTGCTTTCTACCATTTTAAAGAAGTCATTGATTCCTTTGGTGGTTTTATTCCCATTCCAGAGGAGTTCTTGTTCTTTCTTGGTCAAGAGGTGGTAAGGCCTGTGAATAGGGAATCCATTGGCCTCCGCTTTTTTTAGAAATGCCGTATGATATTCCTTTGATTTAGCTCCTTTCCATGGAGCTACAGATTCTTCAAATAAGGTGCGCGTCTTATCTGGTATGACGAGGTCTTCGTCTATACCTAATACATTGCCCATGCCTTCGCAGGTCTGGCAAGCGCCGTAGGAGTTATTGAAATTGAAAAACTGAGGATTAGGTTGTTCGAAGAGAATGCCATCGGCTTCGAATCGATTATTAAATTCTGCAGATTTCAGTGTAGTGAGATTGAAAAGAATACACTCTCCATGTGTTTCTTCAAAACAGGATTGAACGCTATCTGCTAACTGCTGGTAGAGTTCGTCTGTCAGTTCGTCGCTAGCAGAAAATCGCTGCACCACCACGGTGAGTTGTTTTTCTTTTTTCCAATCACCCAGTGTCTCTAAAACATTTTCTATTTTACAGAAATCTTCTTTCCAATAAAGACGACTAAACCCTTTGGATAACAATACGGACAACTGCTGCTCCAGATTTTTATCTATCTTGAGTTGGAAGCCAATAAACCATTTATCCGTTTCCTTTTGATCCTTTATATATTGAATGACATCTGAGACCTCATCTTTTGAAACTATTTTTCCAGATTTAGGAGAATAGGTTTTGCCAATGCGAGCATACATCAGTCGGAGATAATCATAAATCTCTGTCATGGTGCCCACAGTAGATCTATTCGTAGCGCCTGCCACTTTCTGCTCAATAGCTATGGCTGGACAGAGGCCTTTGATATATTCTACATCGGGCTTATTCATTCTCTGGAGAAACTGACGGGCATAGCTCGAGAGGCTTTCTATATATTTTCTCTGACCTTCTGCATAGAGGGTATCAATAGTTAGGGAGGACTTGCCTGATCCCGATACTCCTGTAATCACCACAAGTTTATTGCGGGGTATGGTGACATCTATATTTTTTAGATTGTGCGTTTTAGCGCCCTTGATTATTATATCCTGCATCAGAAAGTGAAAAACAACAAAGGTAGTCGAGACAGAATTCTTTTAAGAAGAAAATTTGGAATTATTTTACTATTAAGGCACTAAGGTGAGATTCACTAAAAAATGGGTTACTGATTATAGCATCCCGCTCTGCGTCCTCTGTTATTTCCAATATTGTCCATTCCTGGATCTTTATATTCTCCGCTGCCGAATGGCATAATTTTAAGACTCATATAGATATCCGCACCTCTCAGTCTAGGCTGACCGAAAAGAAGGGCATTGATATGATCAGAGCCAATGGTCAATAATCCAAGTCTTACATAGGTGCCAATACCAAACCATTTGTCTTCTGTCAAAGATACGGAGGCTCCGGCCTCTAACCATCGCTGCTCGAAGCGCGCTCCTACTGCCATGACATTGGGGGCAGCTATCTGTCTTTCCATAGTTTTAAGTCTACGACTCACAAAGGCGTTCATATAAAAATACTTACGGAAATTATAGTCCCATGATAAATTAAGTGAGGTGGGGGTATAAAACGTCATGTCATCAGCAACTTTTGATATGAGCGAATCTCCCTGGTATATTGCAGCAGATAGTCGTTTTATTATATCATAATTATGGTTTAGATTTTTATTGATAGAGTTTAATACACCAAAGTCTGCGTTCTTGACTCCATAATTATGTTGCTCCGTATTTTTATTGAAGGCGATAGATCCTAAATCCTTTATAGCCACCCCGAATTTCATATAATGTGGGCTTGGATTGTCTTCATCGTCGTCTTGATTGGGTATGATGTATTCCGCACCTAAATCCAGCCCAAGTCCTGTGCCCTGTATGCCAAAATTGTAATCTTTAGATGTGCGAGAAGCTCCTGAAGCGAAGCCCATAGCAACGCTGGCTGTAGAGGCGAAAAATGTATCTCGCTCTCTATAGAAACTATAGTCCGATTTATTTTGGATATATCCAGCTTCGAATCCTAGAAGATATTTAGGATTTACACCTACAGCCAATGTATGACCGTTTTCTAATTCATGCGCATAGCCGAAATGCAACCCTATTTCTCCCCATGCCATAGCATTGACAGAGAATGGAGTGACAGTATAAGGGTCAAAATCTATAATTCTTTCTAGATTTTTATAATTAAAAAAATTGGGAGCCTCTAAGGCATCGGCAGCAAGTTTTACATTGGAAAAGGCTCCTAGGGAGAATCGATTTAATTTAAAACAAAACGAGGGCAGGTGTATAGTCTGCTGAAACATCAGTCCATTGAGGCTTTGGTCGTAGGTATTGGCAAAGAAAACAGAATTTTCATCCCCATTAAAACCTAGAGGAATAGTATCCATGCCATTGGTGATTTCTTTATTGAGCGCTGAGAAAAAGGTCTCATCTTTTAAGTAGCCATATTCTGTATAAGCAAATAAGCCATTACCAACAATATTGATGTCCCATTTTGGTCTTTTATAGACGAAGCTAGCAGGATTCTCTTGGATACCATAGACCCCAGAATAGCCGCCTATGTGATTCCCTAGATATCGCTGACCATAAGATGTAGCACTAAAAAAAAGAAACAAAAGGATAAATGAAGTATGCATACTATACTATAAGAAACAAAAAAGGATTAAAATTATTGCATATATTTATCCTCTTCATGAATTGTATAGAGCAGAGTCTTTCCTACGGCTTTTAGTGTAGGTTTATCTACAGACTGCATATTGTCTAGGTGGGTATGCCAATAATCGGCAAATCCGCCATTGTTTAATTTGTAATGTATAATATCTATGGTGGGAATTCCAGCTATAGTATTAATATACAGATGGTCATCTGTGATGGCACCCATAGGCTCGTTAAGAAAGTAATGGCTATAGCTTAGAGATTGGGCATGTCCCCATACTCGGTTCACCAAGTTGGCGGCATAGGTCACACTGGTTTCTTCTTTGAGAAATGTGGCATCTTTGCCTCCAACCATGTCCAGCAGAATACCCCAACGCGGTAGAAAAGTATGCTGGGTGTTTTTTGCCCAATACTGGGAGCCAAGACACCAGTCATCTTTCATAGGCGGCAGTCCACTATTCTGTGGCTGACCATAGTCTTCTAAATCGAAAAAGACGATATCTATCCCTAAGGAGATAGGTTTTTCTTTAAGGGACTTTAAAAGAGCTAAAATGACGCCCACACCGCTGCCTGCATCATTCGCCCCTAAAATAGGGAGGTGAGGCGCCTTGATATCTTGATCAGCCATAGGCCTCGTATCCCAGTGCGCGCAAAGCAGAATTCTTTGTGGATTTCTAGGATTGAGTTTTCCGAGAATATTTTTTCCTTTATGCCTTTTGGCATCAAAGGTTATAGCATCAAATTCTTGGACATAAGCGGTATCGGAGAGTTCGGACAGGGTTTTGACTAACCATAGAGCGCACTCGCGGTGACCTTTAGATCCTGGTTTTCGTGGACCGAAGGCCACTTGTGTATCTATATAATTATAGGCGAGCGCTTCGTCAAAACTTAGTAAAGCCGATCCAATCGGCTGGGCATTGGTATCAGAAGTATGCTGCTCAGAGGGGGATTCGTCTTTATTTTGACAAGAGCTTATAAATAAGGTAGAAGAGATAAGAAGGCCTAAATAAATTCTAAACATAGCAGTCAAACTTGCATTAAACAAAAGTACAATAAAATTTTTTAACTACAAAGCTGGTATTCATGATCTATTTCTCCTTTATCACGTCATCTATAATTAGAATAATATTGTTTAGTGATTCGGCTATAGAATATTCGCAAGATTTCAAGATGCCATAATGCTTAATTTTATAGGGTAGATCATCATTTCTCTGATAGGTTTTATAGATATCATCTATACTAAATCGTTTTTTGCTTTTATTGACCCATTGATAATCTTTGAGATGGATATCATAACTTGAGTCTTTAAAATTTATAAGTATGGTAGAGCTAATAAGACCTTCATTGATTATCTGGTGCGCATGGATATCATTAAGATTAAAACCTTTACATGGATATACAACGAATAATTCTATGAAATTAGAACTGGAGTCTATGATATAGTAGTTATCTGCATTCATATTATTCATGATATATCGTGCGAAAAGTCCAGCCATTTTATGCCTGTCCAATACAGTTTCGTCCAAGGTAGTGGTGATCCCTATCTTTTTATCATCATTGGTGGGTAAATTCACTTCTTCGTCTGCGGGAATGAGGGTTTTTATTTGCGAATTTGCATTTGCACATAGAAACAGTGTAAATAGAAAAAAGAAAGATTTCAATCTGAGATTATTTTTTGAGAAGTTTAGTCAATTCTTCTTCACTCATATAGCCCAGTCTTTTCCAGTCTTCTTTATCATTTTGATATAGGACAAGGTAGGGCAAGCCAGAGACACCTAGTTTTTGGCAGAGCTCTGGATGGTGGTCAGCGTTGAGTCTTATTACTTCGACTTCCTGAGCCATTTTTTCAGATATTTTCTTTAGGAAGGGCTTCATTTTCTGACAAGGCATACACCAGTCTGCATAGAAGTCGACTAATATTTTTTTCGTTTTGCCTTTATAGAGCGCCTCGTATTCTTGGATGGTCATTCCTTCTTTTTTAGTATTGTTTAGGGTTACTAAAGGAAGATTGTTCGTTCGCCATGCCATAGTCCCGCCCTCTAATGCATAGATGGACTTAAATCCCATTTCTACTGCTTTTTTGGCCGCATTTCCACTTCTGCCACCACTGAGACAATATAGGAATAAAGGTGTTGATCGGTCTAGATTCCCAAGTTCTTTTTCAAATTGACTGGAATTCCAATTTATATTTTTAGCGTTTTTAATATAGCCTTCGTTAAACTCATCTGGTGTGCGCACATCGATGATATTTTTGGTCTCTGTGGTTTTTATCTTATCTGAGAAAGCTACTGCCTGAAGCAACGTCTGCTGACCTTCACAAGAAAGAAAAAGAGTTAGTAAAATAAAAATTGCGAATTGTTTTTGCATAAGACAGGAGTTATTATGGGCTAAGATAAGTTTTTTTGAGTTTCGATGGTTTCGAAATATTTTTGATAATGACTGTTTGTTTTTAATAAGCTGTCATGTGTTCCTTCTCCTACAATGATCCCCTGGTCTAGCACTAGAATCTTATCGGCCTGCATAATTGTAGATAGGCGGTGCGCGATGACTATAGAGGTTTTGTTCTTTATACTTTGCGCTATAAGTTTTTGAATGTAATATTCTGTATTGGAGTCTATAGAAGAAGTAGCCTCATCTAGGATTAGAATACTTGGCTTTTTAGCTATAGCCCTAAAGAGCGATATGATTTGTTTCTGACCATGAGATAGAGAGTTTCCTCGTTCTTTAATTTCAAAATCATAATTCATCGGTAATTTCATAAAAAACTCATGGACTTCTAATTGTTTGGCCATTTCAATAATATCCTCTTTGGTAGCAGCTGAGTTTTCGATTATTATATTATCAATAATACTTCCAGAAAAAAGGTAAACATCTTGAAGAACCATGGCTATCTGTGATCTCAGAAAGTCTATATCATAATCGAGAATATTGTGATTATCTATGGCTATAGTTCCAGATTGAAAGGGGTAGAATCTATTGAGAATATTGATGATGCTCGTCTTTCCAGATCCTGTGGCACCTACTATAGCCAAAGATTGCCCTGCTATTATATGAAAAGTTATTTTTTTTAAGATTGGAACATCTTTTACATAGGAGAATTCGACATTTTCAAAAGATATATTTCCATTTATTTTAGAGTCTTTCAGTTGGCCTGTATTCTCTTCTAAACTTGGGGTGTCCAGGAGCTCGAATACCCGCTTTGAAGCAACAAATCCCATTTGAATGGAGTTAAATTTATCAGCAATAAATCGCATGGGTCTAAAGAGCAGATTGAGGTAAAGTAAAAAGGAGGTAATAACCCCTGCCGATAAGTCTCGAGTTTCAAAACTATTTATAGCTACATATGAAACTACCAGTCCAATACTGACAGCTATTAGGGTCTCTAATACTGGGAAAAACCAAGAGTAGTACCAAATACTCTTGATATTTAATGCGGTAAATTCTTTATTGATTTCCTTAAACTTATTTTCTTCTTTTTCCTCAGCAGCAAAGGCTTTTACTATTTTGAAACCCATGAGATGCTCTTGTACAAAAGCATTTAACTCTCCTATCTTATCTCTCAGTTTTTCGTTGACCACCTTTACTTTTTCTTTAAAAATATAGGTAGCTATATATAGGAAAGGCAAGGTTACAAGGGAAATAAGCGTTAGTGTAACATTAGTATAGAGCATGAACCCGAGGACAAAAATAATGGTCAGAATATCGGAAACGATGGTAAAAAAATTATCAGAATACACCTCATTGATCGTTTCTACATCATTAATAGTTCTAGTAGTAAGTCGACCCACAGGGGTTTCATCATAATACTGCACATGAAGGCGCATAAGATGGGAGAATACTTTCTTTCGCAGGTTATTGACTATGTTCTGACTAAAAAAAGATGTGGCGTAAACAAAAATATAGCGTAAGGAAGATTCTAAAATTAATAATCCAAATAAAATACTAGTATGAAAAACTAAGTCTTTTTTCTGGCCCGATTTGATATCGAGGTCTATGATTTGCTGTAAAATATAAGGCCGAATAGGCGTGAGACCAGATATTATTATCGCTAGAATAAAGCAGCCAATAAACCAATGTTTATAAGGAAGTGCTTCGTGTACAATATGGTTAAAAAGACTTTTAGATTTTTGCATGATTTAAAAAGGGATATTCGATATGAACTAAATGCAACCCATTGGCAGGAGCAAGATTGATTAATCGCATAGGGGTTTGGTTCTGCATACTCTCTCTAAATTCATCTAGGCTTAGTTTCTCTCTTCCTATGAGTATGAGCATACCTACAATTCTTCTCACCATATTGTGAAGAAATCGATTGGCTGATATTTCGTACCTATAGTAGTGGGGCTCGATACACTCTATCTTGCTAGAAAAGAGCGTACAGCTTGTTTTCCCTTTTTCCTTATCCAGTTTTATGAGTGGCAGAAATTCTGAATAATTTAAAAGTTCTTCGGCTGCTTGTGCCATAAGATCTAGACGAAGAGTATGATGTGGGTATTCATAGCTATGTAATCTTAGAAAAGGATTTTTATGTGTATGAATGAAATAGTGATATGTTCTTTTGGTAGCGTTATAGCGGCTATTGCATTCGGGACTTACTTCAAAAATCTCTTTTACAGCTATACTGCGAGGCAGAATAGAATTAAGCTTTGTGCAGACCGTATCATCTAGTATTCCTTCATAATCCCAGTGCGCAAAATAGTCATCTGCATGCACGCCCGTATCTGTTCGCCCACATCCCACTATTTTTTGGGGATTTCTATAGAGCTTTGTTAGTGCCGCTTCAATAGTCCCTTGCACGGATTCTTGTGCTAGCTGATTTTGCCAGCCGCAGAAGTTCGTGCCATCATAGGTTAATCTTATAAAATAGCGCTTTAAACCCGACATATATAAACAAAAGTAGAGACTTGATTTTAATCTGCCTTCAGAACTTAGTTAAATAGATATAATGCAGGCACGAAAGCCTTCACGCATTAATCTTAACCTTCTATTAAACAGTTATCGATTTAATAACAGCCAAGCATACAATTCGTTCCGGATATTTTATGGCCTAGGCTAGAAATCGCTATGGCATTGGCTAATCATAAAAACCATTAATATCTAAAAGATAACATATCGGTATTTAAAGCTTAGAAAATCTTCTTAAACGTCTAAAATTACGGTCATTTATAAGATAATTTGTTAAATTTGTCCATTAGTTTAAAAACGATATGAATAAGATTTATTTTAACTTATTATTCCTTTGTATTTCGGCATCAAAACTCCTTGGGCAGGATTATGCTACTTTACAGAAAGCAATGAAGGCCGAGAGAGATTATAAGTATTGTAAGGCCATAAAGCACTACAAGACTGCTATAGAAAATGACCCCGACAATGAGTATTTACATTATAAAATTGGCAAGAATTATTTTAACCAAAATGATTACGCGGAGTCTATATATCATATGGAAAAGGCGAATAAAGTGATGAAAGATAGTATGAATTATCACTTTGACATGTATCATCTTTATTCAGTGACCGGTTATACTGCCCTCGCGAAGGAGTCCTTCATCCGATATATAAATCTGTGTCCAACTTGTGTGAAATCTGATCTTCTTCCAGGCGGTCAGAGCAATAAGTTTATATACAGCCGACCGATCAAAGAGCCGGAGCTTATGGGCTATGAATCTAATAAGACAGAGTCATATTCGTATATAATGGATGATAATAAAATTCAAACTCTTAATGTCAAATTAGGATGTAAAGAGAATTCCAAGGCCATTAATTTCAGAGAACATCTGACTTATAATTATTCTTGTCATGATTTTATGTTTTTTGATGTGAAACACAAAAAGCAGCCTGATAGAGCAGGCGGACATCGTTATGGACCCTATACTATTTCAAAGGACAAAAAAACTATTTACGTCACTAAATTAGATAAAGAAAAAGATAGAATGTTTATTTACACCTCTACTCGCGAAATTTCTGAAGAAAACATTAGCTGGAGAAACTTTAATTTATTAGAGATCGAGATAGACAAAGGAGGCTTCGATTACATTCATCCTATGCTTACAAGCGATGAAAAACATCTTATTTTTTCTAGTAACCAGCCTGGTGGTCTAGGAGGCTATGATTTATGGATAGGAGAAATAGAAAATGGAACTAAACTCAAGAACATAAAAAACCTTGGCACATATGTCAATACGCCAGGAGACGAATGTTTTCCTACTATCTACGATGATAAAGTTATATTTTTTGCTTCTAATGGTCACTTTGGATTAGGCAATTTAGATATTTATGCAGGCGTGAGAGGAAAAGGAAATCGATTCAATAAAACCTATAACCTAGGTAGTAATTTTAATTCTGTAAACGATGATTATGCTTTATTTTATCATCAGAAGAAAAATGTAGGTTACTTTACATCCAATAGGTATCTAAATAAATGTGAGAATAATTTGGATAGAATATATAAACAATCTTTCGATAAGATGAAGGTTACTATCACGGTGAAAGATGAACTCAATAGGCCAGTGAGTGGAATGAAGGTTTCTATTCCAAGTGCAAACGTAGAAATGAAGACCAATCAATTAGGGCAAATTACGGCTTCTGTATCGCCAATAGGTTATAAAAAAGTAGTAATATCTGGAGATAAGCATCAATTAGTAGATACCAGTCTTTATCCTTTTGAAAACAGATTGAATGTTGTTGCTAGAAGAAATCTTGCTAATGATGTGGTCACATTTTCTCTATTATCGTATCCTTTTGAAAATGCATATCCTAATGTATTTTATAAAATAACCAATACTGCCGATTGTTCTAATTATTCTGGCTATACAGACGAAGCTGGCATAGGCCAAGTGGCGCTCTATAGCGCTGAAGAATATAAAATGGAAGTGCCTGAATTAGGCTATGTGAGCCCTATAATTAAGTTCACTTCGGAGAAAAACAAAATTTTTGTGACGAGCGATTTGCCTGTGAAAAGAGAAATAACACGAGAGGCTGAAAAGGCTCCTATAGTTCAGGTGAACATGAGTGATCGATTCACAATTTATTATGAAACTACTCAGTGGTATATTTCGGATGTATTAGAAAAGCAGATTCAATATGTGGTGAGAGAACTTAATCGAAATCCAAATTATAAATTGGAGTTGAGTTCTCATACAGACTGTCAGGGTGACTCTAAAGTCAACCTCGTTCTATCAAGGCAGCGATTAGCGGAAGCTATAAAACTTTTCTTCTCTAGAGGTGTGAATGAGTCTCAAATCATAGGTCGATATTTCGGCGAGGAAAAGCCTGTTAATAATTGCCACTGCGATGGAGCGAATAACTATGACTGCTCCAATGAAGATTTGAAAAAGAATAGAAGAACGGAAGTCAGACTGATAAAATAAATTGTAAAAATGAAACTATCCTTTCACGGTGCTGCTAGAACAGTTACCGGTAGTAAGCACGTCCTGACCTTATCAGATAATAGAAAAATTCTTTTAGACTGTGGATTGTTTCAAGGAGGTAGAGAACTTCAAGGGCTCAATCACGATTTTGGTTTTGAACCTTCTGATATAAGCGCCGTGGTGCTATCTCATGCTCATATAGATCACTCGGGACTTTTGCCTAAATTGGTGAAAGAGGGCTTCACTGGACCCATATACTGCTCTCCTGCTACAGCTGATTTGGCGGAAATTCTTCTGAAGGATAGTGCGAAAATACAAGAAGAGGACACCAAATTTATCAACAAACGCCGACATTCTTCTGATCTTGAACCCCTTAAACCTCTCTATACAATGAAAGATGCTGAAATAGCGCTTTCTAGGTTTGTGGATAGAAAATTAAACTATTATTTTGAAGTTATTCCAGGTATAGAATGTATGTATACTGAAGTCGGACATATACTAGGCAGCTGCGCCGTGAACCTTAAGATAACAGATAAAGGAAAGACTAAAAACATATGTTTTACCGGTGATATAGGTCGTTATTCTCATCCATTTCTAAAAAACCCAGAGAAATTTCCTCAGGCAGATATTATCATTTGTGAAAGTACTTATGGTGATTCTCTGCATGACGATGCAGCTTTAAATGAAAATATTTTCTATGAAATAATTCAAGAAACCTGTGTGGAGCGCAAAGGCAAGTTAATCATACCAGCCTTTAGTGTAGGAAGAACCCAAGAGATCGTTTATGCACTCAATAAGTTAGATTTAGCTGGAAAGCTTCCGCCGATCAAAGTTTTTGTTGATAGTCCGCTTTCCATAGCAGCCACGGAAATAACTAAAAAGAATAAGGGGTGTTTTAACCGACATATTCTCAAAGTAATGGAAAAAGATAAGGATCCATTTGATTTTAAAAACTTAGTATATGTAAGCGAGAAGTTGGATTCCCAAGTCCTCAATGAATATAAAGACCCTTGCATTATCATTTCAGCCTCTGGTATGGCTGAGTTTGGCCGTGTGAAGCACCATATAGCTCATAATCTGGAGAATGAAAAGAATACGATTTTGATAGTAGGGTATTGCGAACCTAATAGTTTAGGTGCTCGACTACTAAAAGATGAGCCGCAGGTGAGAATTTTTGGTCAATATCTAAATAAATACGCACAAATAAAAAAAATAAAATCGTTTTCTGCGCACGGGGACTATTCAGATATGCTTCAGTTTTTATCTTGTCAAGATCCTAAGAAGGTAGAAAAAATGTTCTTGGTGCATGGAGAGGAAGATGTACAATTGAATTGGAAAAATAAACTCATCAAAATAGGTTATGATTTTGTGGAGATACCAAAATTGCATCAAGAATTTTTTGCATAGCCCTAAATTACTCAATATGCTTCATAGCGGTATGTATGCTAAGCTAGTTGTTCTTAACCACTAATACTGATTGTGTTTTCAATCAACTACATTTGGTTGCACTTCAATTAATTTAAAGATAAAATCTTTCTAATGATGATTAACTAGGGTTAAATTTTTTTATCCCAAGCTCTGTAAATCAACCATTTTTTTATACAAATCATCTGACGCATAAAGCTGGTCGTGTGTTCCGTAGTTTTTGATTTCACCTTTATCCATGAGAATTATGCAGTCAGAATTTTTAACCGTGCTGAGTCTATGGGCTATTATGATACTTGTTTTGTTTTTGAGCAATTCATTTAAGGCCATTTGCACCTCACTTTCGTTCTGGCTATCTAGGGCTGAGGTAGCTTCATCCATAAGCACGATTTCCGGATTGCGAAAGGCTACTCTCGAGATAGTCAAGCGTTGCTTTTCGCCACCACTTAGCTTGCCACCTCGCTCGCCTATGGGTAGCTGGGAGATTTTTTGAGCGAATTCTAGTGCATTACCTATGATAAGCGCTCGATTAGATTTGTCTCTATCGGCTAATCCAAAAGAGAGGTTATTCTCTACAGTATCATTAAATAGGATAGACTCCTGAGGCACTAGGCCGAAAAGTGACCGGTAGGATTCAAGAGAGAATTCGCCGATTGAATTTCCATCTATGTAAATAGCACCATTAGAGGGTTGAGAAAAGCCTAGAATCAAATCTAAGAGCGTAGATTTTCCAGCACCGCTTTGTCCTACTAAAGCATATTTTTTCCCTTTTTCAAACTTAAAGTTTATATTTTTAAGTGCGAAATTCTCACTAGATTCATACAGATAGCTCGCATCCTTTAGTTCGATAGATTCACTAAAACTAGCGATTGAATTTTTATTTGTTCTTAAATCTACAGTTTCTGCTTTCAGTATAGTCAGTATTCGTTCATAGGACGCCATTCCTTTTTTTATCTCATAAAATGCCGAAGAGAAGCTCTTGGCTGGCGGTATGAGCTGAGAAAAGACGACCATAAAAGCAATGAAGTTAGACGCAGTGAGACCTTCGTTATTTAATACAATTTGGCCGCCAAACCATAAGACTATACAGACAACAGTAATAGCTAAAAACTCTGTCAATGGAGAAGATAGATCGCGTTTGCGATACATACGATTATAGGTCTCAAAATAGTTCTTATTTTCTCGGCTAAATTTTGCATAGATCCAGTTTTGTACAAAGAAACTTTGTATGATTTTAATGCCATAAATGGATTCATCTAGGATAGAGGTCAGACGACCAGTTACCTCTTTACCTTCAATACTTTCTTTTTTCAAACTCTTTCCTATACGACCTATGAATAAGGCCATAAACAATATCATAGCAAATACAAACAAGGTCAGCTTAGCACTCATTGTAAGCATAGCCGCTAGGAATAAAATGATATTCAGAGGAGACTGGATAGATGTTTCTAAGGTATTGATAATGCTATATTCTATTTCAGATAGATCCGAAGTAAATTTCGTCAGAATATCTCCCTTGTTGTTCTTCTGAAAATAGGAAATAGGCAATTGGACTAGTCTACGGTACATAGCATCACGAAGATCGTAAATCATATGATTTCGAAGCGGAGCCAGCACATACAATGCTAAATAACGAAAAAGATTCTTCAATAAAAACACAACGCATACTACTCCACAGAAAAATCCCAAGGCAGCTACTTTGCCGCTCTGCTGAATCTGGGTAGAGAGAAAGTAGTAAAATGAGTCTATAAAATAAGTTTTAGAAAAATTGAAGTTTGGCTGGCTGAGCACCATAGGAGTTTTGTCAAATAGGAGCTCTAAAAAAGGCACTAACATGACGAGGCTGACGAGGGAAAATAAAACAGTCAATACGCTAAATACAGTAAATAAAAAAACGAGTTTTTTATGCGGTAGAATGTGGCGAAGGAGCGTTAGGTATGAATTCAAAATCTATATTAAATGGATTTAGAAAAGTTAGGTATAGAATAGGTAGCAAACTTTTCAATTAAATTTAAATGGCTTTTTAAAATGAGTCTTTTTCTCATGTCTACAATGTCACAAAGCGAATATAAATATTCAAATGAGCGACTCTTTATACTTCGTTCTTTTTTTACTTTTTGGATAAATAAATCTATGGAAGTATCAAACAACTCTGGCGCGGCTTTAATAAAAGATTCGGTTAGTAATGGAAATAAATTATCTAAATATGCTTCGTATTTTTTTGAATTAGACTTAATTAAATTATAATGACTGTTCAATATTTTTGAAATTCTAACGATTAACAAAACAGATCCCTGCAAATCTTTTGATTCTTTGATAGTATCATAAATCGGTTGATTTATTTTGTCAAATAGATTGAGGAGATTTTTAATTTGCAATTGGTCCAATTTTTTTCTATTATTCGTGGTAGAGCTAATCGCTTCGGTCAAGTTCTCCTCAAGATTATCTAGAGAATATGATTTCTCTTTGAAATCAAGCATAAATTCAAATTTCACCGCCTTATTACTATCCGTGACTTTTTTAAGCCAATCCTTCGCTGTATTTTCATCTAAATTGTCAATGATCGCGTGATGTTCAGGCGTTTTTTTGACCCTTTTTGTCTTATTTATTTTGGTAAAAACTTGTTTTTTATTCGAAATAAATTCTGCCAAAAATACTTGATGCAAACATGGTTTTTTAGTTTCACAATCGCACTCTTGCTTTACTAATTCATTCTTATCATCAATAGAAAGATGTACATCGTAGGATTCTTTACCCTCATCTACAAATGCAATAAATACACCTTTTGATTCTTCATCGAACTCGCGCACTTTTAGTTTTTTATTAAGAATTAAACCTTTATTTCTAAGAATAAATTCTTGCATATTAACCATGGATAGCGTTAATAAAAAACATAGAATTAAACCTCTCTATTCACATCAAATCCTTCTAAAATTTCAGCTAACCTTTTAACAAAAGTCCCTCCTAGCATGCCGTCTACCACTCTATGGTCGTAGCTATGTGATAGATACATCATGGATCGAATCCCTATCGTGTCACCTTCCGGAGATTCTATTACTATGGGTTTTTTGACTATAGCACCCGCACCAAGTATAGCTACTTGAGGCTGATTTATGATTGGAGTGCCGAATAGATTTCCAAACGAACCCAAGTTAGTCATCGTATAAGTGCCTCCTTGGATTTCATCTGGCTTAAGTTGGTTTTTCTTAGCGCGTTGACCTAAATCATTTACTTTCTTCGCTAGCCCTAGTAGGTTGAGCATATCAGCATTTTTGATGACCGGTACTATGAGATTTCCATCAGGAAGAGCAGCTGCCATGCCTATATTAATTTCCTTTTTTAGTAATATATTGTCCCCATCGATAGACGAGTTAATCATTGGGAATTCAATCAAGGCTTTTGCTATAGCTTCTATAAGGATAGGCGTAAACGTTAGATTTTCTCCGTATTTTTCTTTGAATTTGGTTTTTACTTTATTTCTCCATAACACAATATTGGTCATATCTGCTTCTACAAAACTGCATACATGCGCAGAAGTCTGCACGGATTTCATCATGTGTTCACCGATTAGTTTGCGCATTCTATCCATCTTTTGCACCTCTACGTTTGGTCCAAAATCAATAGGAGTATTTATTTTTTCAGGATTAGATCCAAACACATTTTTTTGATTACCAGCCTCTACACTTGTTTTTACTGAGGTAGAAAGAATTTGTTTTTCTGGCAGAGCAGTTGTTCTACTTTTTAGATAGAGGATCATATCATCTTTGGTTACACGACCACTCTGACCAGTGCCCGATATACTATCTAGCTCGGCTTGGGAGATACCTTCTTCCTTGGCCATATTCATTACCAGTGGAGAATAAAATCTATCTTCGTTACTTATCAAGACAACAGGCGGCGATATATTAGACTCTATTTGGGCGACTTCTGTTTTTACCAGATCTTCTACTTTTTTCTCTGTAAGAATAGGTGCAGGAGCTTGTTCTTCTGAACCGCCTGTAGATAAAATGGCAAAAGGTTTTCCTACGCTTATGATCTCATTCTCTGAAAATAATCTTTTATGCAAAACTCCACTTGCTGTTGATGGCACTTCACTATTGACCTTGTCTGTAGCCACTTCTATTAGATTTTCATCTATAGCTACGGTATCGCCTTCGTTTTTCATCCAGGAGATAAGTGTTGCCTCTATGATTCCTTCCCCCATAGCCGGGAGTAATACTTCTATGAATGCCATTTCTAATAATTAATTAATAAAGAATAATAACTCTTCTTTATAATGCTAAAGTGCGAAATTAATAAGAATCTAACATCTGACTTCTAATATCTGACAACTAGTCTCTAATAGGGGTCATACTCTTCCTGCAAAATCCTGAATTCGCAGCGTCTATTGCGTTGCCTATTTTCTGGATTATCAGTTCCGTCTGCATTTTCATTGGGTGCTATAGGCACATATTCGCCGTATCCTTTGCTGGTGAGTCTTTCCGGGTATATTTTTTTATTGTCAATTAAGTAAAAGTGAATAGCTTCTGCTCTGCGTTGGCTTAGAAATTCATTATATTCATCCGTTCCTCGACTATCAGTATGCGCACTTAGTTCTATTTTCAAGGTCGGGTTGGATCTTAAAACAGGAACTACTAATGAATCAATAATTCTTTTTGCCTCTTGGGTCAATATAAAACTATCAAACTCAAATTCGACTAATGGTAGCAAAATAGGGTTAAAATCTATAGGTTCTAGCTCAAATTCCACGATGTAAAGCGAATCATTTTTGACCTCAATCAGGGCTTTTTTACGATAAAACTTGGGGGCATAGACTTCTATTTCATAGGTCTTTTTTATCAATAAATCTTTGATGACGGCCGTATCTTGTCCTACGCCATTTTCTATAAACGAAAGATCATTGGAGTCTATTTTATATAATTCATAGGTAAATCCTGGGATGAGTTCCTTTGTTTTTTTATTGATTGCTTGAACTTTAATCTTTCCAGTTTTTTTATTTCGTTGAATAGACGTCATTTCCCAATAAAAAATATCATCGCAACAATGCGGATTGATGAGCGAATTTTCGCTATATCTATTGGATACTAGGTAGCCATCACTGACTGATTTGCTGGGAGTGAAGAATACATCATCTTGAGGGGAATTGATTTCTTCTCCAAACGTAGCTACATTTTCAAATAGACTGCTTTTCAATACACTGTAGTATACGTCGTGACCGCCCTTTCCGCCTCTTCCATTGGAGCTAAAATAAAGCGTATTTGTAGGGGTATGGTAGTTTGGAGTAATGTCATCGTTAGGTGTGTTTATCTTGCCTCCGAGATTTCTAGGAGTACTAAATTTGAGCGCACGGGCGTTATAAAAACTCATGTATATATCGTATCCACCTCTCCCACCTTCTCTATCGCTAGAAAAGAACACAAAAGGAGCATTTCTCACCGCATCAAAACCTATGCTTACATGAGTATTGGAGGATTCGGGAGTAGTCAATTCAGGGATGATTTCGGGCATTGTCCAGACCTTATCTTTCAATTTAGACTGATAGATATCACATTTATATTTTTTTAATTCTTCTATATATTTGCATCCACTGAGATATAGTACCCGCTTATCAAGGCTAAAAGAAAAACTGCTAATTTCCATATTGGGTGTTTCTAACGGAAAGTCGGAAATCTCACTAAATACTTCCTTAGTGCCTTTCGCCATATATATACCTCGTGTGGCATTAATTTTAGATTTATCTAGTTTGGTAGATTTATAATAGTTCACCGCCTTCATATTTTGAGAGCCAAAAATGATTCCGTCATTGGTAATTAACGGATTAAATTCAGCGCCTGGAGCGTTCACTGGACCTTCTAGAGTATAGACTCTAGAAGATATGGTGTCACTTGCCCTTCCTCCGAAAGAGTCTAAATAAAGCTTAAGATTAGACATATGCGCATGCTCCGCCTTGTACTCTGCAAACATACCTTTTTTCTTTAGAAAAAATAAGGCATAATCTCGTGCCTTTTTTGGCTCTTTATCACTATTGAATAGGATAGCAGCGTAATAATAGAGCAGAGGATGATCAAATTTTTCTTTGATAAGTTCTTGAATGACCAGAAGAGATGCTTTATTTTCACCTAATTTATATAGTAGTTTAGCGTATTCAAATTTCTGAGCATCACTTTCTATACCCTTTTCTATGAGTACATCAAAATAATACTTCGCTAAAAAATAGTCCTTTAAATCGATAGCCTTCATGGCCTGCTTATAAATCTTAGTTCTGGAACTAGGCATCTTTATATCTACCTGTTCCTGACTAATAAGAAATAAAGGACAAAAGAAAAGTACAATATAAAATAACCAACGCATTATAATCTCAGACAGTCTATTGAATAGTATTGGTGTTTGGGTGCTTTGAAAATATATGAGAGCGATAGTTCATAAACGTTTTTTATACCTTCCTGGTTGAGCCCAGAGGTCACTTGATCATAACTAAAGCCGATTCGAAATTTATTTAGCTTAGCGCCCACCACCGGAATAATAGCATCGCCATTTCTATCCACGCCCCATCTATAGAGCAGCCCACCGAAGACGTCTATGTCCTCTGTTAGAATAAATTTAGCTAAGATGCCTGAGTTTATACTATTCGTGCTAGCCGTATGTATAACCCCTAGTTTAGGCATTAGAGTCAAATTCTTTTTTAGTTGAAAATAGTTGTGGTAGTTAAATGTGATTTTAAAGGGTTGGTAAAAAACAAAGTCAGAGCTTTTATTCTGAGATATATAGAGGGTTGCCAGATCGATGGTGTGCAGCATTTTCGATTTTTGAATATTGATGCTAGCGCCTAATCCAAGAAAGGGAGTATAGATGTTTTCATTATTAAAGTTTTCTAGATGAGGTGTAGACTGCTGAAATTGTCCTGTGCTGGGATCCCACTGCCTATCGTATGTGAGACGACTATAGTCTATCGCAGTCATGCGTGTTCCTGTCTGAAAGCCTAGGCCTCCTAAAATAGTTCTCGAAAAGCGTTTTTGATAAGAAACGCTGCCAGCAAAACGCAATTGGTGATACATAAGTGCGCTTAATTGGTCTCTAAGAAATGATACGGAGAAAGCCCAATAATGGTCTTCTCTGTCTAATTTTAACGTAGCATCTCCGTATATGGTTGTAAGTGGTGTATTAAACTGAGACCACTGATTCCGGTATTGTCCGCTCAATTTTAAGTTTCCATCAAAATTTCCAATATGGGTAGGGTTAGCAAAAGCGGAAGGCTCCCAAAACTGAGAGAAATGGATGTCCTGTGCCACGAGGCATGAAGTAGAAAAAAAGAAAAAGTTAAGCCACCACGTTGTCTTCAAAGTACCGATGTTTGTATACTGCTTATGACAAATCTACGATTTTTTAGACAAAAAACTAGGTTTTAAGCAGGGAAATATATAAAACTGGAAAATAATCGTCGAACCCGTTATTATTATTGAAAAAAAAGAATTTTTTTTATATCTTTGTAAGTTCAAACCTTAAAAATTTTTCTTAGTTATGAGAAAATACTACTCAGACAGACTATTGAATTATAAAAATCAGTTGCTACTATGGCTGATGACTATGTCTTTTATCTATTCGCAAGCTCAGGTCTCGCTCACGGCCACGGCGGGTGTAGCTACTGGTACGTATACCACAGTCAGCGAGGCTTTTGATTCAATCAATTCCGCCAGACATTCGGGAGATATCGTCTTGACTATCACTGCTAACACCACAGAACCTACCGTGCCTTCTGCCTTATTGAAGCCTGCAGCAAGTGGATACTCAAGCGTAAAGATAAGACCGCAGGGTGTTCGCACTATTGGTATAACTAATCTCAATACAAACAGAGGGATTATACAATTATTTGGAGCTAGAAACGTAGAAATTGACGGAGACGATCCTGCAGTATCTGGTGTAGATAGAAGTTTGACAATAGGATTTTATGGGGGCACCGCTTCGTTTAATAATACAGCGGTGATACGAATAGGATCCGTAGCTACTCCCTCAGATTCTGCGGCAAGTATCACGGTGAAAAACTGTAATATAGTAGGTCCAAGGCCAAGTTCAACTAGCACCTCAGTGAACTACGGAATCGTGATAGCCTCAAACAATACAGGTAACTTCTTAACCTTCGGAATTAGAAATAGGGATATACTGATAGAAAATAATACTTTTATTCGCTGCTACAATGGTATCGGTTGTTACTCCTCATCTCTCACACCTGCGAATGCATTTTCAAATATTCGAATTAGAAATAACCAAATAGGGATAACGGGAGTGGCCAACGACTTTGTAGGAAGTATGGGCATAGATTGTGAAGGAGCATCTACTGCGGCTGCGCCTTTAATTATTGAAGGTAATGAAATAAGAGTGGGAACCAATACGACCTCTGGATTTAATGATAATACATTAGGCATCTCATTGAGAAATGGAAATCCGTCAACAATTATAAGATATAATAGGCTTACTGACATAATGAACAACAACTCTTTGACTGCTGGGGGTGGGTTGATTGTGGGTTTGTTTGCCTTTGGTGCAGCCAATACAAACTTGGATATCAATAATAATTTTGTAAAGGATGTGATAGGTGCTAGAAAGCAGACAGCCAATTTCTTAGATGCCAATTATGGAATGTATTTCAACGGTGTAGGTTCGCTGAGATTCAACCATAACACTATCGCTTTGAATCAAGTAAACTATGTAGGTACCGGAACCAATACTGTCAGTGCTGGAGTAACTTTTATGGGTGCTACCAATTTATTGGAGTTTAACAATAATATCATTGTAAATAGAAATTCATCTACTAATGCCTATTGTGTAGGCACTATGACCAATATGTCACCATTTGCGAATACCGTTTTGGATAAGAATTGCTATCTCTTTCCCAACGGGGCTTTAGCCAATACTGCTACCAACTTGCCTAATTGGCAAGCATTGACGGGTCGCGATCAAAATAGCTTTATCGAGAATCCACCGTTTGTTTCTATGAATGATTTACCCATAACTGCAGGCGCTGTGACACGACTAGAGAGTAATGCTGCTCCTTCTGGATATGCGTTCGATGTAGATGTACAGGCACGCCCTAACCCCACAGATATAGGAGCAGATGAGTTTGCAGGTACTGCCTTTGTAGCACCTGTAATCCTGAATGTGAATCATACGCCGATAACTCAAAGTTGTGCTACCGCAACTGCTAGAACGGTGCAAGCTCTTTTTACTACCGTGGGAAATGCTTTAGACAGTGTCATGGTAGAGTATACTATCAATGGTGGCGCGAATCAATATCTAAGAATGAATGCTGTTTCCGCATTAGGATTTACAAGAGTTATTCCTGCGGTTACCCCATTAAACGCTATTGTGCGATATAGAGTTTTAGCTATTACTCGACTCAATGATACAGTATCGTCTAATTATTTTAGCTATAATGACAATACGGCATCTGTAGCACTAATCCCAACGTTGACTTCGAATCCTCCTCAGGCCTGTGTTTCCAGCACTGTGCAGCTTTCCTATCAGTTTCTACCCGATCCTACAGGATTTTTTATTCCGCCTACAGTAATTGATACGGTCATGCAGACGAATATTACGAATGTAAGACTAACAACCATAGACAATACAACACCGGCCACTAATTCTCTAGTAGGCACTATAGGGACTGCAACGGGTATTCGAGGTGCCTATTCTAATTTTAGAAATTTCGGAACAGATACAGTCGGTCTTGGAAGAAGTTATCCAATTAGTTTTACAGGGACTAGCACTGCGAATGTGAAATTGTACTTTGCCGCTTTTGTAGATCTAAATGGTGATGGAAATTTTACTGGTGCAAATGAAACCGTTTTTACCACCGTACAGGCTAGAACTTCAGGGAGCAGAACGGAAAATTTTAGCCTTTATATACCGCCGAACGCCAGGCCAGGAAAGACATGTATTAGATTGATTTGCAGTCATGCTCCTATCATCAATTCTTTCAATAATATTCTCAGAGGTGAGGTTGAAGATTATTCTATTTATATCAGACCATTGGAGACCATATGGAAGATTGGGGCCTCAACCATAGGCGCAGGAAATCCTCAAAATTTCACTATTACAACCCTGCCTTCTAATGTATACATAGAGTTGACAGATTCAAGCGGATGTAGTAATGCCTCGAATGCGTTAAGTATTACTTCGTCTACTGGGGGCTTGAATGTGACACTTACTGCACCAGTAAGATCATGCTATAACGTACCTGTATTGATTCGCGCTAACGCTACAGGAGGCTGTCCTCCATATACGTATAGTTGGACCAATAATACTTCTATAAACACTCCTACGCAGGTTGTAACGCTATTAAAAGATACCTTATTCCTCACAGTAACGGCAACGGATAGAAATGGTACAAATTTTTCAAGAGTAGCAACAATTCTTCCTAATAACCCAAGATTAACCGTGCCGGATACGACTATAATTTGTAATAGAGGCACGGCAAATATTACTGCCACTATGTCTGCTAATACGGATTCTGCATACTGGTATCAATCAGCTACAGCTTCTCCTTTTGCATTTGATTTTATGGGTAGGACCTATACTACACCTACCTTAAACGCCACGCGAGATTTTTACGTAGCTGCCGCCAGGTCATCGGCAGATTCAGTAGGTAAACTGGACCAATCGGGTACTAGCATTACAAATACTTTTTTTCCACTTTCAGGGATACAATTTGATGCTCAGGAGCCAGTCATCATTCGGAACTGTTGGATGTATTTAGAAGGCCCTGCCGCTTCTACTATCAATGTAGCTCTTCTAGATAAGTATGGCACGATAGTAGCCGAAACAGGAGTTATATCTCCGTCTATTGCAGCGAATATTACCTTGCCGACCTTAGTCAATCTTAATTTTGTGATTACCAATCCAGATACAGGGTATCGATTAGTTTTACTGTCGCAGACAGGTCTTACAGGGCTGCGAGTTCATCAGACCGGTTTTGCATTTCCATTCTCAGTCGCCAAACCACTTATTTTGAGACGGGCATTCAGTGTGTCTAATCCTACCTTAAACAACTATTTTTATTTTTACAATATACGCGTTCAGAGAGGGCTTTGTGTTGGGGAGAAAGATACTACTACCGCAAAAGTAACCCCACCAATAGTACCAAAATTATTTGAAGATTTAAAATATACCCTTTTATGTAAAGACGATACCCTCAATATAAAAGTTAAATCAGATACCTTTGGAAATAGGTTTGTCTGGTTAAAAGACGGGAATGTGATACAAAATTTCTCAGTATCTCCTCCTTCAGATACATTTAATGATTCTTTCTATAGAGTGCCAATATCCAAGCCCCAGGATACCGGTCTATATCAAGTGAAAATTTTTAGCACTAAGTTCTGCACAAGTGATACGTTCTCAAGGGAGGTAAGAGTTTCCTTTCATAAAGAACCTCAAATTGACATTAATTTATCCCCAATTAATGTTTGTCTTAATAGAGGAGCTAAATTATCAGCTTCAGTAAAGAATGCATCAACTTATAAATGGTATAAGGATACTGTCAATCTTATAACTGCGGCAGACACTACTAAATCTGAGTATTCAATAAACAATGCCAGTTTCTCTGAGTCGGGCATTTACCATGTAATAGCTACGGATAGTAATAAATGTAGAGATGTAAAATCGCTTATGGTCAAGGTAACAGTGCACGATACCCCTCGATTCGTAACCCAGCCAATAGATACTGTGATCTGTGTAGGTCAGCGCTATGTGATTAAAACCACCCCTATCAATTCACTGAGCTATCAATGGTTTAAAGACAACGGTATAATGAATAATTTTATTAAGGACTCTTTAACTTTATTCTCCTCTAGAATAACGGATTCTGGCAGCTACAGGTTAGTAGCATCTAGTTATCCAGGGTGTCCAGATGCTGTCTCTAATCCAGTCAAACTCCTCGTTAATCCTAGTCCTATCATTCAAGGCTTTTACCCAGCGCAGATGAAATTTTGTGAAGGTCAAAAGTTGAAGCTAGAAGCTAGTGCGTTAAATAGACAACAAATTCAATGGTACAGAGGAAATACCTTAGTGAGTAGTTTAGATTCATTTATAGCAGCGCCTGCTGGATTAAGTAATGCGGGTAAGTATTCTTTTAGAGTCAAGGCCTTAAATAAATGTATAGATTTAGCCTCAGATACAATAGATGTAAAAGTGTTTAAAAAGCCTTCAGTTTCAGGGACAAGATCTGCTTTAATAGCTTGTCAAGATGGAGAGTTTAAATTTGGATTTAGTTCTAACAATGGAAATATCTATCAATGGTATAAGGATGGAGCACCTATACAAGGAAAAATTGATTCTCAATTTTATATTCAGTTTTTATCTGAGAGAGATAATGGTAGATACCACGTCACGGTAAATAGCGATCCTGTGTGCCCTGAGGTGACCTCGAATAATTTTGTAATAGATATTAAATCCAAACCATCCATTCAGCTTCAGCCAGAGGGTCAGACCGCTTGTATGGGCGAAACAGTCCAATTGGTAACCAATGCAAGTTTTGCGACGGGATATCAATGGTTTAAAGATGGCATTTTGGTGCCAGGTGCTACAAACAATCAATTAGTGTTAAACAATTTGTCAGGAAGCAATAGCGGTAAATATTGGGTAAGGATCAACGCTACAGCTCCTTGTCTTCCGATTATATCAGATACAGCTGCAGTGATTCACCGCTCAGGACAATCGAATGCTGCGATTTCCTTAGTTTCTATTTATAACGCTGAAGAGCAATGCACAGACGCTGATAATTGGACTTATTATGCTACGAGACAAGAGCCAAATAAATATCTTTTCGCAGTGAATAAAAAGGGCAATAATATCATAGGTAAAGCTGATATTGTAGTGAGACCGAATACCTTCGTTAGTGTAAATAATACAGGCAAGGAATATTCAGCTACACTCATGCTGAAACGTTTTTGGAATTATAAAGTAGAATCGGGAGCGATGAATAGCCCTATTGATGTCAAGTTTTATCTAAATCAGGCAGAGCTGAAGGAGCTAGATGACAAGAAGTCGGAAATAGAAAACTTGTATACAGATCAAATGAAATTAGAAAATAAAGATGTGAGATGGTTCAAAACAAAAGATATGCCTTTTACGAATTCTTTATTAGGTGGCATTAGAGGTAATAGATTCTTTTTTGACTCTGTGGTTCTGGGAGAGTATCAAGACGGCACTGAGAATGGCGTTAAGTATTTTATATTTAAAGACGTTCAGAATATAGGCGGAGGTTCAGCGGTATATATGTTTAAAGGTGGCACACGGTTTTTAGGGTCTGTTCAAAGCGGAAATATAGGTATTCACGCGAGTATTAGTCCAAATCCGAATGCAGGAGTCTTTAACCTAAATGTGGATTCTAAAACACTAGGCCTGATGGATATAACATTAGTGAACAACCTTGGTCAAACACTATATAAAACAAATATTAAATTGATAAGTCAGGCGGATAACTATCCCATATCGATTCCAAATCTAGCGAATGGTATTTATCAACTTATTCTATCAAAAGATGATATCAATACATCTTTAAAACTTCAAATAGAAAAGTAGACCCAACGGCTTGGAAGAGGAAGTAGAGTTTTATAAGATCAACTCCCGCACTCAGAAGGAGAGGGAAATTTATTTTAATGATAAATTTTTTCCTCACCTTAGTACTTTATTTAATTATGCATTTTATCTAACCAAAGACGAAGAAGATGCTAATGATTTAGTACAAGATACCTTTGTCAAGGCGTTTCGTTTCATGGACAATTTTCAGGAAGGAACCAACGAGAAGGCATGGTTATTTAAAATCATGAAGAATGGTTTTATAAATGACTATCGCAAAAAGTCTTCTAAGCCTACTCATTATTCATTTGACAATATCATAGAGACTAACGATGGAGACTCTAATGATGATAATACATCCCAAAATATAGATGGAGTAGAAATTCGAGACAACTCTGATCATTTCAAAGCGATGCTAGGCGATGAGGTCACCACTGCTTTAGAGAGATTGCCTGCTGATTACAGACAAATCATAGTTCTAGCAGATCTCGAAGAATTTACTTATGAGGAACTCAGCGATATACTGGAGATACCTATAGGAACGGTAAGGTCGAGACTTTTCAGAGCTAGAAATTTACTCAAAACAAAACTGCAACTTTATGGAACTAAAATGGGTTATAAAGATAAACGCAATAAAAATGATGAATTATGACGGATAATCTGTGCCAAGACGTAAGGAATCAAGTTATGTTTTATATAGACAATGAATTGTCTGAAGATAAGCGAATCTGGCTGGCAGGGCATATTAATAAATGTGCGGATTGTCAGGAATATATTTGTCACGAACAAGATTTAAAGACTAAAATCTGCGAAAAGTTGAAGGATAATTATATTTGCCGGTGCGATGTGCAGAGACTAAAGGAATCTATCAAAGGAAAAATAAATGAGATTCTTAGCTTCTAAACTACATAAGACAAGGTAAAATAGATACAGATGCAGTATAAAAGAGTATTACTAAAGCTGAGTGGCGAGGCATTGATGGGTAGCAGGCAGTATGGCCTAGACCCGGATAAATTAAAGCAATATGCAGCTGATATAAAGTCGGCGGTAGACTTAGGAATAGAGCTAGCACTTGTTATAGGTGGTGGAAATATTTTTCGTGGTAAAGATGCATCGGAAATAGGAATAGATAAGGTGCAGGGAGATCACATGGGTATGCTAGCTACGGTAATAAATGGTTTAGCTTTACAGAGTTCTATAGAAAATTTAGGTATTTATACAAGACTCATAAGCGCAGTGCGCATGGATCAGATAGCAGAGCCATATATTAGAAGACGCGCTGTCCGCCACATGGAGAAAGGGCGAGTGATAATTTTCGGTGCAGGTACTGGCAATCCTTATTTCACTACCGATACAGCAGCAGCTCTTCGCGCTATAGAGATCAATGCAGATATTGTCATGAAAGGCACCAATGTGGATGGTATATATACAGCGGATCCGCGTAAAGAACCAAATGCTGTGAAGTTTGATCAACTTAGTTTTAAAGAGGTCTATGAAAATAAATATGAGGTCATGGATTTGACCGCTTTTACGCTTTGCGAAGAGAATAAAAAGCCAATTATGGTATTTGATATGAATATCGCTGGTAATTTAGTCAGGATATTAAAAGGTGAAGCGATAGGTACACTCGTGAGTTAAATGAGGAAAACTTATGAATAAGCTTAGTCTTAGTTTCATTCTATTATTATTTTTTATTGATAATTTTGCACAGTCGTCTGAAGACGAGCGATTAGCTATACAGTTCTTTCAACTCAGAGAATATGACAAGGCGGAGGTATTGCTTCAAAAGCAGTTTGACCTCAAACCAACTAAGTTTTATGATTACCTCTACAAAACATATATACAGCAGCGCAAATATAAAGAGGCAATTGATGTGACGCGCAAAATGGTGAAGTCTAATGATAAAAATATAGAGTATAGATACAATCTAGGTCTAGTTTATGAGAAGTCACGAGATACGGTGCTGTCTAAGAAAGAATGGCAATATATTAATGACAAGCTGAAGGATAATGAATACGAAGTTAATAATTATCTTCAGCGATATATAGAGGCTAGAAATTGGTCTATGGCAGAGGATTTAATCCTAAAGTATCAGGCTAAAACTAAAAATAAAGAGGCTTTTTTCTCTCACCAACTTCATGTTTATACAAAGCAAAATAAGCTAGATGAGGCAGTTCAACTGGCATTTTCTCAGTTGGAAAAAGATCAGACCAGCTATTTAGGAAGCTATGCATCCTATGATTTTTTACAGACTAGTCATACGGCACAGCGGCTTATGGAAAAAAAAGTATTTTCCAAGATCAGCCAGGAACCTAATAGCAATAAGTGGAGCGAACTGGCTATACAGATGGCTATGACAGTCAAGGATTATGATCAAGCATTGCAATTAGCCAAAGCGTATGAAAAAAGAACAGGAGGACAAGGACATCAGATCTATCAGATAGCTGAAATAGCAGCTGCAGAGCAAGAACATGATCTAGCTATACAAGGCTATGATTATTTGATAAAAAATTCTTCAGCGGATTTAAGTAAGTTAGCACAAGAAAGAAAGATAATGACTTTCTTTAGCAAAGTCAAGAAGCGAAGATTAAGAGATTCAGTTCATACAGGTCTTTTGAATTTAGAGTTTATGAATTATATAGCTCAGCATGGCTTTACAAAGAACACCGCTGATATTCAACTTGCTTATGCAGAGTTTACGGTGAAGTATCTCAAGCGCATGGACAATGCCTCTAATTTATTACAAAAAATGCTAGAAATACCTATGCTGCCCAAGCGTTACGTTTCTAGAGCTAAATTAGATTTAGCAGATGTAAAGCTGGCCATGAACGATATCTGGGAAGCTTCCCTACTCTATGGTCAAGTGGATAAGGACGAATTGGATGGTCCTATGGGAGAAGAAGCTCGCTATAAAAATTCTAAGGTATTTTACTTCAATGGTGATTATGAGTTGGCAGAGGATTTATTATCTATTTTGAAATCATCAACGAGTGAATTGATCGCGAATGATGCGCTTCAGTTGGCCGTATTTATTCAGGAGAATCAAGGCGATGAAGCGAAGGAAATGGCCATGAAAGACGTATCTAGTGCAGAGCTACTATTCTATCAAAATAGACCGGAGGAAGCGATTAAAACTCTAAATTCATTGAAAAAAGTTTTTCCAAATTCTAGTCTTATTGATGATGTGATATTGATAGAGGCTAACTATGACAGGACAGTAGAAAACGATACAAGTGCCTCTCGACTATATAAGTTTTTATATGAAAAATATCCCACTTCTATTCTCGCGGATCGAGCGCTCTATGAGTGGGCAAAAATGGAAGAGGAGATATTTAACAATCCAGAGACAGCCAAGGAGGCCTATCTAAATTTATTGACAAAATACAAAGATTCTGTATTCGTCACCGATGCTCGAAAACGCCTGAGAAAACTAAGAGGGGAAAAACTTGAAGATGAGTCATGATTGTAATTTTTGGACAGTACAACATTAATCTAGAGTATAGGGACAATAAGAAGTTCGTATATGATATAGTGCGCATGAAATGGGTAGTCTGCACTCCAGAGGAGGAGGTAAGGCAGTTATGGCTTCACTACTTAGTTTATGATAAGAAAATTTCTACTTCCAAGATAGCGGTTGAGAAAGGGTTTTATATCAATGAACGCATGAAGCGTTTTGATATTTGTACGTTTAATACTTCTGCTATTCCCCATATTCTGATAGAGTGCAAGGCACCGAATCAGAAATTAGACACAAAAGTAATAGAACAATTGTCAAGATATAATCTGGCTTTAGGCGCTCAAATATTTATAGTGACTAATGGGCTAGAGCATACTGGGATGGAAATAAGAGATAATAGGGCATACGAATTGACATCAATATATTGAAAACGATACAAGAATATACTGTTATTAAAAAATCAGAGACCCTGATATTAGAGGCGAGTAGCTGGGAAGAAATCATAGTGTCTGTTCGAAAAAACTATGTTAAAGTCCTCTGGGTAATAGATAAAAAAGTTCGACCACTTATTTCACTGGATAGCCTCGATAAAATTATTGAAATTGACGGTGGAGAGCAATGCAAGACCTTGTGCGGTTTTGAGCAGCTTGTGAGATTATTAGCAGATATGGAGTTGGATAGAACCGGACATATAGTCGCGGTTGGTGGAGGCTCTATATCTGATTTGGTGGGTTATGTAGCTTCTGTCTATCTACGAGGGATTTCTTTTTCTATAGTTCCCTCTACGTTTCTCAGTCTTATCGATGCAAGTATGGGAGGAAAGAATGGTATTAATTATGCAACCAAAAAGAATCAGCTGGGCACTCTCCATCAGCCTTCATCTATTTACTATCTACCTGGGCTCATAGCTCATTTGCCTATAGACGAAATGGCAGACGGTTTTGCAGAGTCTATTAAGTATGGACTCATTCTAGATCAGAGACTCTTTGAAAAATTGGAAGCGAGGAGTTTGGAGAAAATTATAGGAAATAAAGAGGATCTTAATGATATAATAAATAGTTGTATTATACATAAATCAAATATAGTGAAAGAAGACCCCTTTGAATATGACCGAAGGCTTATTTTGAACTATGGGCATACCATAGGGCATGCTGTAGAGAGCATTTATGGCTTATCTCACGGAAAATCAGTGGGTTTAGGTATGTACTTTGCAGCCAAGTTATCTGAAATATTTTATGGACTAGATTTAAATTTAGCTGAAAAAATCAGGCAAATTTTACCTGCCTATAACTTGCCGATAAGGTTGGAAGTCTTTTCTGCACAGGCCATTTTTCAGAAAATAGTTTCTGATAAGAAGAGAGAAAACGAAGACATACATTTTGTGATGTTAGAAAAAATAGGACGAGCACGAATAGAAAAAATTTCGTTGACATGTTTAAAGGAGTATTTAAATACAGCGGAAAGAGAGAAATGGATGTGCTGATACAAGCAGGAGAAAAATTAGAGGGTGAAATTAATATACCACCTTCTAAAAGTTATGGTCAGCGTGCCTTGGCAGCTTCCTTATTGGTTTCTAGGTCCAAGATAAGTAATCTGGGCAAATCAGCGGATGAACTAGTCGCGCTGCAGATAATACGAGCATGTGGGTCCAAGCTAACTTCGCTAGGGAGTGGGGTAGTAGAAATTGAAACAAGATTTGATTTTAATAAGGATATTAAACTGGACTGTGGTGAATCAGGTCTAGCGGCAAGACTGTTTGCTTGTTTATTCATGTTAAATCAAAGAGAAACTGCTATAATAGGACAAGATAGTCTTAACGTTAGGCCGATGACTCCCTTATTTTCTATTTTTGGTCAACTAGGGATCGATTATGAATCCGCGAATCAATATCTACCTATACGATATAGAGGCAAGAGGTTACCATTAGACCTAAAGATAGATGGTGCTTTGAGTTCACAGTTCATTACAGGACTATTATATTATATGGTAGGGCTAAAACACCATAATCCATTAAGTCTATCAATTTCCAATGTAAAGAGCAAACCTTATCTGGATATGACTATGCAAATGCTAGGCGAGATAGGAGCTGATCTAGCATGGAAAGGAGGGGAGATTGTTATCAAACCTAGCCTTCTGCAATCAGATGTAGAGCTCAATATAGAGGCCGATTGGAGTGCGGCAGCTTTCTGGATAGTTGCTGCTGCTATTTCGGGTCGTGTGTCTCTAAACGGTCTGAATCGACATTCATTGCAGGCCGACGCTATGGTTATGGAAGTCATTCAAAGCTATGGAGCAAAGGTAACATGGCAGGAGAGCCAATTGGTGATTCAGTCTAGTCAAAATCTACCATTCCAAGTAGACGCAAATCATTCGCCAGATCTAATTCCTATCTTGGCTGTTTTGGCCATATTTGCAGAAGGTAAATCGATCATTCAAGGTGTTAATCGCCTTAAATTTAAAGAAAGTGACCGACTAAATGGTATAATAAAGTGGTTACAATTGTTGAAAATACCATACAATTTAGATGGCGATATTTTAACAATTGTTGGCAAATCAAAAATAAATTATTGCATGGAATCCAAAGCCCAGAATGTTTTTGAAGGCTGTAATGATCATAGAATGGTCATGTCTAGTGCTATTTTGGCAGTATTTTTGAATGGAGGCAAGTTGAAAGGTATTACTGCCAGCCAAAAATCATACCCAGACTTTTTTCTTGATTTTGAAAGATTGGGCGGCAGTTTAATTTATTAAATAATAGCAAAAATGAAAGGTTGTTTGGTTTTGACGGAGAGCAGGGTAAAACGTGCGCTTTCTATCGTGGAAATGTTTGATCTCATTGAGCTTAGGCTGGATATTTGCGGATTTAAAACGAGTCATCTCAAGGAAATCTTTGCGTTAGGCAAAGAAATAATAGCTACGTATAGAGAGGATTCATCTAAGGCAAGCAATCATAAAATGGATCAATTTAAAGCGGCTATTGAATTAGGAGCTAAGTATATAGATATTGAGATAGAGCTCGATGAAAAGCAGCAAGAAGAACTCATAATACATGCTAAAGGATATGGGGTTAAAGTTATAATTTCCTATCACAATTATGAAAAGACACCTCGTATAGAAGAGCTTAAAGAAATCATATCAAAGGCAAGACAGAAAGGAGCTGATTTAGTAAAAATAGCAACGAAAGTAAATTTTAGAAATGATTGTTTGACCCTTTTTAATTTATATGAAGGGGAGGAAAATTTAATCGCTTTTGGGATGGGCGATGATGCTAAATTTACCAGAGTGACAGCTTTATTTCTCGGCAGTCCCTTTACTTATATTTATTTTTTAAGCCAGAATAAAACCGCTGAAGGACAACTGAGTTATAAAGAATTTGATCTTATGGTTAAGAATTTGGGTTCGTAGTGTATAGTTTACGCACCTCGGTCATCATAATATCTACTAAATCTGCGAGGTCATATTTCGGTTTCCATCCCCAGTCTTTTCTCGCCTCCGAATCATCGATGCTCTGTGGCCATGAAGCAGCAATTGCTTGACGGAAATCTGGCTGATATACAATTTTAAAATTAGGATTTCTTTTTTGAATCTCACTCGCTATCTCTACTGGCGAAAAACTCATGCCTGCTAGATTGTAGCTTGTTCGACATTTGATATTCTCTGTTGGAGCACGCATAATATCTATGGTGGCTTGAATACAATCGTCCATATAGATCATAGGCAGTTTAGTATTTTGCGCTAGGAAGCATTCAAATACTTCATTTTTGGCTTCGGCGTGAAATATATCGACGGCATAGTCTGTAGTGCCCCCGCCCGCCAGCGACTGATAACCTATCACACCAGGATACCTCACGGATCTTACATCGAGTCCGTGTTTATTAAAATAATATTCGGCCCATAATTCGCCCGCTACTTTACTGATGCCATAGACTGTAGCGGGAGTGAGAGGCACGTGATTAGGTGTGTTTTCGAGAGGAATATGTTTGCCAAATACTGCGATAGTACTTGGATAGAAAACTTTTTCTACCTTATACTTTACGGCTGATTCTAGTACATTAAATAATCCGCCCATATTAATATCCCAGGCCCACTTAGGATTTTGTTCGCCTCTTGCAGATAAGATAGCGGCCAAATGATAAATTTCCCGAATTTTATTTTTATCTATAAATTTTTCCAAACCTTCTCTGTCCATGACATCGAGAATCTGGATATGCTTGTCAGGATTCTCTTTTAAATCCGTAGCAAAAACGGCTGAAGAACCATATATAGTTCTCAATTTCTCGACGAGTACGGTTCCTATTTGACCGCCCGCTCCTATCACTAGTATATTATGCTGGTTCATGGTTCACATTTGACACAAAGGTATAAAAATATTTTAGAATTAATCAGTCTGTTCAAACTTTGATTAGTATCAAGAAAAATCAATTTTATGAACTAAATACCCCAAACTCTCTAACAACAGCCTGGAATCTATACTCAAAAATAGACTTTAATTGACTTTCTATAATCAAACTATTTGCCAGAATCCCTAATGGACCGAATGGCGGCTTGTAGGATACGATATCTTGCATCAAAGTGCCTCCTTCAATCTCTGATATTCTATGCTGGTGGTGCCAAAGCGAGTAGGGGCCAATTCGCTGCTCATCTACAAAGTATTCCATTTCCTGCACATGAGTTATTTCAGTCACCCATTGCATCGGTATACTAAGCAGAGGGGTTACTTTGTAGGCAATTATCATTCCTGCATACATTTTTTCAGCTATAGGTTCATTTGTAATTTGGAATCCCATGTAAGAAGGAGTAATTTTCTTTAGGTTGCGGGGGTCGCTGATAAAATTCCAAACATTTTCAATATTTGTAGGAATCTTTTGTTCGAAACGGAGCTGATACATGAGAAAAAATATTATTTTTTTAAAGTAGATATACCGCCATCAACGTGTATGATTTGACCTGTGATCCATGAGGAGGAATCGCTCAATAGAAAGGCAGCTAAGGATGCTACATCCTCTGCCTGTCCTATTCTTCCTAGGGGGTGCCGTTGTCCATTAGCCGTTATTTTTTCTTCGGTATTTAGCAGAGAATTAGCTAGTTGCGTTTGCGTGATAGAGGGAGCTATACAGTTGACACGTATTTTAGGAGCTAGTTCGGCCGCTAGTGCTTTAGTCAGTCCTTCTATAGCGCCTTTACTAGCTGATATCAAACTGTGAAAATTAAATCCTGTCTGCACTGCTACAGTAGAGAAGAGTACAATAGAAGATGAGACGGATAGCTTAAGACGAGGAAGTATATCTTGAATTACTTTGACAGCTCCGACTACCTGAGTTTTATAGTCTTGAAGATACTCTTCTTCGGTAAATCGATGAAAGGGCTTTAAAGAAATATTTCCAACACAATAGGCTAGCCCATCAATAGTTTCAGGTAACGAGTCTAAATTTAAAGACTCCTGTGCATTATGATAAAAATAATGAATATGAGGGTGTTTGGTTTCCGATTTAAAGAAAGAAGCTATAACAGTGTGGTCTTCAGCTAGCATATTGGCTAATGCCTTTCCTATGCCATTCGAACCACCAATAATTAAAATATTTTTCATGAAGTAGGGACGTTAAATTTTAAGATTATCTATTCGCAAACGCTTCTTTAAAGTAGTGAAAAGGCACCCATAGCATACCAAAGCACTCTCCATCTTCTGGACTTAGATGAGAGTGGTGCTTTCTATGAGCCTTTTGTAGTGCCTTAAAATAAAAAAAGTCTTGCTTCCAGTTCGAAAATAGACGCTTATGAATAATGATTTCATGTACAAGAAAATATGCTAATCCATAGCAAAGAATACCTAGCCCAATATAAATTAAAAATTCATAATTAGGAATTCGAGATCCTATGATAAACAAACTCATCGAAATAATAGCGAAATAGACGAAAAACCAATCATTTTTTTCAAGGAATCTGTTTTTGTTTTTATTGTGATGATCGAAATGTAAATTCCAAAGAAAACCATGCATGACAAATTTGTGGGTACACCATGTAATGCCTTCCATGGAGATGAAGGTGGTCATAATAATTAAAATGTTCATCTTTTTGGAAGATTTAATGCTATTAGTTTATTATAAAGGCTCTCGTCCTTTTTTTTATTTTGAGGGTTTGATATATAATTTTGTAACATAATTTTGTCTTCCTTTGTATTATCGTAATTTAATCCTTTAGGAATTCTAATCTGTACCTCATAGCGAAATAATCTCCATTCGATATTCTCAGGCTGTTCTATGATTGATTGATCTAGCATTTTTTTTCCTTTGTAAAAAAAGTTTAGTTTGGTCCACGGCATAGAGGCATGATTTGATTTCATCATATATGCCGCCGCTAGATAGCCTTTAGTCTCAGTTTTTAAATTCGCTTCGAGCTTTTTTATAAGCATATTGGCTGTCTTTTCATCTTTCCATGCTATATCCAATTCTTGCCTTATTTCATTGGCTGAAATGAAGAGACTATAAATTAAAAAGAGGCAAAAAGCAATTAACTTTTTCATATAGAGTTCTTTTTAGTTATTCTTTCCTTCGCCGAGCTTTGAAACTTCCAAAATACAGAAATACAAGAGATTAAATATTGAAATTGAATTTTCTCATTAAATAAGCCTTCAAAAGTAAACAAGTTTTTTTAAATGTACTGACGCGCGCTCTTTTTATCAAAAGTTCTTTGGCAGGCAGTTGGCGTATAGTTTTGCAAAGTTCTTTGTAATATAGATAAGCTACATAGACGCCAAATTGGGAGGTGGCAGGCAGCTCTCTAATGCCATTGAGAGCTTCTTCAAATTCTAATTCTATTTCTTCTAGCAGTTGATTTTTAGTATCATTATCAAAACGAGTAAGATCTAAGTGCGGAAAATAAACCCTATCTAGGGCAAGAGAATCTTCTTTTATATCTCGTAAAAAATTAATTTTTTGAAATGCAGATCCAAGTTTCATAGCCTTAGGTTTCAGGCGAGTGTAGTCTTCCATCCTGCCATCTACAAAAACATAGAGACACATCAACCCTACTACTTCAGCAGATCCATATATATAGGTGTCATATGAAGTTTTATCATGGTTTTTAGCATTCAGATCCATTCGCATGCTATATAAAAAACTTTTTATGAGATCTAAGTTTATATTATATCTATTGACGGCTAATTGGAAACTATTTAATACCGGATTGGTAGATATTGCTCGCTCTATACTTTTAAAAGTTTCTACTTCAAACTCATCGAGCAAAACCTCTTTTTCATAACCATGAAAACTATCTACGATTTCATCCGCTACGCGCACGAATCCGTAAATCTGATAGATAGCGTCTCGAATACTGCGATCTAGACATAGTATGCCGATAGAAAAACTGGTACTGTATTTTTTCGTAATATCTTTAGAGGCCTTCAGGGATATAGCATCATATAGAGATTTTTGACTTGATAGTTCTGCGGCTGTTAAGGACATAGTGGTAACTGATGATTTTTCTTCAAACGAAGGAGAAATAGTAATGGGCTGATTCTTTATGGCTAACCCCATAAATCAATATTTAGATTGAAAATAAGAGCGTATTTCTTTGGCTACTATTTTTCCAGAAATAATAGCAGGTGGCACACCTGGGCCAGGAACTGTTAACTGACCAGTATAGAATAGATTGGGTACTTTTTTATTCTTTATTTTTGGTTTTAAAAATGCTGTTTGTAACAATGTATTGGCTAAGCCATAGGCATTGCCTTTGTAGGAATTATAGTCTTCTATAAAATTCTTAGCGGTATATTCTTTTTTATAAATCAGGCTAGACCGCAAATCTTCACCACAGTATAATTCTATTCTATTCATAACATTCTCGTAGTATGAGTCTAGCTGCTCTTCAGATTTTTCTAACTGTATAGCATGTGGAATAAGAATAAATACATTTTCGCAGCCTTCTGGCGCGACAGTCTCATCTGTTTTAGAAGGACAGCAGACATAAAAAAGAGGTTCTTTGGTCCATTGAGGATTTTGGTATATGTCAGCTCCGTGTGCCTCATAATCTGTATCGAAAAATAGATTGTGATGTATGAGTTTATCTATTTTCTTATTAAAACCTAGATAGAAAAGAATAGATGAAGGAGCAAAAACTCTGGACGCCCAGTATTTTTCAGTATAATTTCTGTACTTTTTCTCTAAAAGTTTGGCTTCCGTATGGTGATAATCTGCCGAGGATAAAACAATATCGCAATCTATTTGTCCGCCGTTTATTTTGACTCCAATTGCTAGACCTTTCTCTACTATTATTTGTTCTGCATTGGCATCTGTGATGATTTCTACTCCAAGACTTGTGGCAAGTTGAGTCATTCCCTCCACTATCTTTGCCATGCCTCCCATTGGGTAGAAGGTGCCCTGCTTCATTGCTGCGTAATTCATGATGCTATATAACGCAGGTATTTTATCTGCCATAGCTCCTAAGAAAATGACCGGAAATTCTACAATCTGTCTCAGCTTTTCATGTCGAAAAAGGCCCCTAACTTCATAGCTTAAAGGGCTAAATAAATTGGTTTTAAATACTTGCTTTATGATATCCCACCGAATAAATTCCAATAGACTATGACATGGTTTGTAGACCAAGTCAGTCATACTAATGTGATATTTATATTCCGCATTTTTAAGAAAATCTCTCAATTTCAAGCCACTACCTTTCTCTATATTTTCGAAGGATGTTTCTAGCTCTTCGGGCTGATTCGATATGGGAAAGGATGATCGATCAGGAAAAATGACTTGAAACCCCGGACTCAATTTTTCTAGAGTATAAAAATCTTCAACCTTTTTACCAAAATCATTAAAAAATCGCTCAAATACATCCGGCATCCAATACCAGCTAGGCCCCATATCATACTTGAATCCTTCCGCTTCAAATAGTCTTGCTCGGCCTCCTACTTGACTGTTTTTTTCTAGTACAGTTACAGAATAACCCTGATGGGCTAAATAACAGGCTGAAGAAAGGCCAGAAAATCCTGAGCCTATAATGACAATTTTTTTTTGAGACATGCATGCCTAAATTAAGACATAGCAAAAATAAGAAAAATAAAATAATGGAACGAAATTGTTTAAAAATATTTAATTTCGCACGAAATTGTCCTATATTATGCAGGAAACCTATACTCAAATTTTAGAGTCTATTTTAGAATATCAAAAAGAAAACCATGTTAGCAATAGTCCTTCAGAATTTGCTCATTGGCTGATAGAGCGAGAGGAGGCTAAATCAAAACCTAAAGCTACTGCCAATATGGATTTAATATCTGTAAATGAAATCGAAGAAGAAATAAGTAGATTATTAGTTGTGATGTATCGATATTCCAAAAGTCATTTGAAGACCTATTTAGCAGATTTTGAAGAAGTGAATCAAGAAGACTTTACCTATATATTTGCTTTAAAGCGTGCAACTAGTCTCACAAAAATTCAACTAATCGAAATGAATATTCATGATAAAACCACTGGACTTGAAGTGATTCGACGCCTCGTTAAGAGCGGAATCGTAGAGGAGTCAAAAGATAAAATAGATAAGCGCAGTATTCGCCTAAGTTTAACTCCTAAAGGTGAGGAGACCTTTTTCTCATTAAAGACAATGACTAGGAAAATAGCTCAGCTAATTACCTGCGAACTAGCCTTAGAGGAGAAAAATGATCTTTATCATATACTCACAAAATTGGATGCTTTTCATCACCCGTTGTATTCAAGTAAGCAGAAAGAAGACATAGACGTGCTCCTTGCACTCTCTTCCGCCCCATCAGTCTCCTAAGCATGTAAAGGTAATTCTAAAAACAGATATAGATTTTACTTCGATGGCTGTATTTAAACCTATATTACTGATTATTTAGTGCTTTTCTTATCAGTGTTTATAATTTTTAAAATGACTAGTTATTCCTAAAGCCCTCATCGATTTTCTTTAAATATTTAACTAAAGAATAATCAAAGTCTAAGCCTTAAATCCAAGTTTATAACCAATCCATGCCATAGGAACATAAGCTGTGACAAGGTCTAAGATATTAAACCACATCGGAGAATTGGGGATCATTCTTACAGCCAAGATTCCCCCTATAAGAAAAAGCACTCCACACAGCATTGCTAATTTAAACTGATGATTCACCGCAAAGCTCACGAAATAGGCTGCTAAAAAGGTGCCAATGGCGTGCGCTAGATAGGGCATTATAAAATGTTTAGGTTCATATAGTGATATAATATCAGCTATGCTCTTTATATTTTTGACATCTACCCCCTCAGGAAGATGCATAAAGAAGGGGCTAATAGTCACGATTGCTGAATTGGCAAGAACGCCTAAAATTATAGATCCAATAAAGATGAGGCTGTTTTTTAAAATTGGATTCATAAATTAAGTTATTTGATATCTCAAAAATAAGGAATTATAAATTTATTCACCTTTTTTCGAATAATCATTTATTTTCGTGAGGTTATAAAACTTCTAGATTTGAAACCAACAGATATAAATGACCCAGAATACTTTCACAAAGTAGTAGACTGTCAGTATGCATGCCCTGCGCATACGCCTGTACCAGAGTATATTCGCCTAATAGCACAGGAGCGCTATACAGAGGCCTATATGGTCAACTGGGACTCGAATGTATTCCCAGGAATACTAGGCAGAACCTGCGATAGACCCTGTGAACCTGCCTGCAGAAGAGGACGAGTAGATGAAGAGCCCGTAGCTATATGCAGACTTAAGAGAGTAGCTGCAGATAATAAAAATAAAGATGATGTAAAGTCTCTAATGCCAAAAGGACCTTTCAAGCCGAATGGTAAAAAAGTGGCATTAATTGGTGCAGGGCCAGCATCGCTCACAGTAGCTAGAGACTTAGCACCTATTGGCTATGAAATTCATCTTTACGACGAGCAGAAACTAGGCGGCGGATTCATGCGTTCGCAAATTCCTTCATTCAGGCTTCCGGAAGAGGTACTCAATGATGAGGTCAATTATATATTAGATTTAGGGATTCATGCACAGTTTAATCATTATGTATCTTCCCTCAAGGAGGTATTAGATAAGGGCTACGACGCAGTATTCATAGGATCTGGCGCTCCGAAAGGAAGAGACCTTAACGTACCCGGTAGAGAAGAAGGAAAAGCAAATATACATTTAGGTATTAACTGGCTCTCATCCGTGGCCTTTGAGCATATAGATAAAATAGGTAAGAAAGTCATTGTACTAGGGGGAGGAAACACTGCTATGGACTGTTGTCGCACAGCGCGCAGATTAGGAGGAGATGAGGTGAAGGTATGTGTAAGAAGTCCTTTTTCTGAAATGAAAGCCTCTCCATGGGAGAAAGAAGATGCCATCCATGAAGACATTCCTATTCTAGATAATCATGTGCCAATAGAATTCGTAATCAAAGATGGTAAACTAGCTGGAATGATGTTTGATAAGGTGCATGCTACGTATGATGATAAAGGAAAAAGAAAATTAGTTTCCACAGGTGAGCCACCTGTATTTATAGAGGCAGATGATGTGTTAATCGCTATAGGTCAGGAAAATTCTTTTCCATGGATAGAGCGAGATTTGGGTTTAGAATTTGATGAATGGGGTATGCCTAAGGTAGATGAAACGACGTTTGCATCGACGCATCCTAAGGTATTTTTCGGGGGTGATGCCGCCTTTGGACCTAAGAATGTCATCACAGCAGTAGCGCATGGACATCAGGGCGCAGTATCTATAGACCTGGCTTGCCAAGGGAAGAATCTGATGGACCGACTAGATCCTATGGTCAATCTGCACAGTATGAAAATGGGAATACATGAGTGGGCCTATGATAGTCCAGTCACTATAGACGATAGATTTATCGTGCCTATAGCAGATAAGAAAAAAGCGCTTTCAGATAGAAAACTAGAAGTAGAGCTTGGATTCGATAAATTGACAGGGTTTAAAGAAGCACAGCGATGCCTCAACTGCGATGTGCAGACGGTATTCACCGAAGACAAATGCATAGAGTGCGATGCCTGTGTAGATATATGTCCTACCATGTGTATTACCTTTACGGAGAATGAAGAATCAGAAGAAGTGTTAAGACAAAAACTGACTGTGCCTGCTAATGAACTCACCCAAGATTTATATGTATCCGCTGAACTTAAAACTAAGCGGGTGATGGTCAAGGATGAAAATGTATGCCTGCACTGTGGTCTCTGTGCTGAACGCTGTCCCACATCGGCGTGGGATATGCAGAAGTTTCTGTATAATGTCACGAAGACGCATACTGGCTGTACCGCTTAAAAGATGAATCCTTAATGGTTTAATAAATAACACACAAAGATTAACAAAGAAAAAACATATAATCAAGAGACCTGCAGACTTAAAATATACTATGCGGTTAAAAAATTTTAGCAATGAATATTAACGATTTCGTAGTGCGCTTCGCCAATGTAAATGGAACCGGTTCAGCTTCGGCGAACTACCTTTTTACTAAGGCTATTTTTAGAATGGGAGTGCCCGTCACTCCAAAAAACATTTTCCCATCTAATATTCAGGGACTACCTACATGGTATGAAGTGCGTGTGAGTGAGAAGGGATATCTAGGCAGAAGAGAGGGCATAGACCTTATGGTAGCTGTCAATCCGCAGAGTTTCGCACAGGATGTAGCTAGTGTGAAATCCGGAGGCTATTTCCTCTATGATAGCACGAAAAAACTAGCCAAAGAATTTCTAAGAGATGATATTAACTATATTGAGATTCCATTGATGGAAATCAGTAATTCAAACTATTCTGACGCGCGACAGAGACAGTTATTTAAAAATATTATTTACGTAGGAGCGCTTTGCGAATTACTAAAAATAGAATTTAATGTCTTTGAAGATTTATTTGCAGAGCAGTTCAAAGGTAAGGAAAAACTAATTCCACTCAACGTCACAGCCCTGCAGTTAGGTATGAATTACATCAAAGAGCATTATCCAAATACGCTCAATATAAAAGTAGAACGAAGAGATTTATTGAAGAGTAAAATATTAGCAGAAGGAAATGCTGCTTGTGCCCTTGGTGCTGTCTATGGTGGAGCTACATTTGCGGCCTGGTATCCCATAACCCCCTCTACTTCGGTCATAGATGGTTATGCAGATTATTGTAAACAATTTAGAATCGATAAGGAAACGGGCAGAAAAAATTATGCTATAGTGCAGGCAGAGGACGAGCTAGCGGCTATGGGTATGGTCTTAGGTGCTATGTGGAATGGTGCGAGAGCTTTTACCTCTACCAGTGGCCCAGGTTTATCTCTAATGAATGAATTTTTAGGCTTGGCTTATTTCGCAGAGATACCTGCAGTATTAATAGATGTGCAACGCACAGGTCCTAGTACGGGAATGCCTACGCGAACGCAGCAATCTGATGTATTGGAGGCAGCTTATGCCTCACATGGAGATACCAAGCATGTCTTGTTATTTCCTTCTAATCCTAAAGAGTGTTTTGATATGACTGCGGATGCGTTCGATTTAGCGGAGCATTTGCAAACACCAATCATTATGCTCACTGATTTAGACTTGGGTATGAATGATCATATCTCAGAGCCATATGAATGGAACGATTTGAGACAATATAATAGAGGAAAAGTGCTGACTGCCGAGGGTCTAGATGCAGCGCAGCAGTGGGGAAGATATTTAGATGTGGATGGCGATGGGATACCTTATCGCACGCTGCCTGGCACACACCCAGAGAAAGGTTCTTTCTTCACAAGAGGTAGTTCCCACACAGAATATGCAGCCTATACGGAGAGCTCAGATGAATATCGAAAAGGCATGGAGCGCTTGCTAAAAAAATGGGATACGGCTAAGACTTTGGTTCCATCGTCTATCGTGTATCCGTCCAAAAAGAAATCGGACACAGGAGTTATTTTCTTCGGTACATCTACCTATTCCGCAGAAGAAGCTATGGATAAATTAGCAGAGAAAAATATTCATGTAGATGCGCTGCGTTTGAGAGGATTTCCTTTTGACAAAGCGTTTGAAGAATTCGTATCCTCCCACAAACAAATCTTCGTCATCGAACAAAACCGCGATGCACAGCTCAAGAGCTTAATGATGATAGAACTCGGAACAGAGGCTTCCAAGCTTCATTCCGTTTTGAACTTTGATGGGATGCCGATTACGGCGGATTTTATATTTAATCAGATAGCTTCTAGTTTTAAGGCACAAGTTTCGAATACATAGATAATAAATACATATTAAAATACAAAATCAGTAATTTTCCTACTACTAACTAACCATTTTCTATAATGACTTATATAAAGCCCAAATTTAGACATCCAGATTTACAGAAAAATAAACTAGGCTATACGATAGACTACTACGAGGGTTCTCTTTCTACGCTCTGCGCGGGCTGTGGACATGATAGTATCAGCGGCGCTATTATTCGCGCTTGTTTTGAAGCGAATATTGAGCCGCACAAAGTGGCTAAAATGTCTGGTATTGGTTGCTCAAGCAAGACACCGGCTTATTTTTTGAGCAATTCGCATGGATTTAACTCCGTACATGGTCGTATGCCATCCGTAGCTACCGGCGCCAATATGGCTAATCGCGATTTGATTTACTTCGGTGTATCAGGTGATGGTGATACGGCGAGTATTGGTATGGGTCAGTTTGTTCATGTGATACGCCGAAATCTCAACATGGTCTATCTAGTCATGAATAATGGTTGCTATGGGCTGACCAAAGGGCAAGACTCTGCTACGGCAGATTGTGGATCTAAGAATAAATCAGGTAATATCAATTTATATGAAGGAATAGATTTAGTGAGTTTAGGTTTAGAGCTCGGCGCGGGATTTGTAGCGCAGAGTTTTTCGGGCGACAAAGGCCAGTTGGTTCCACTGATTAAAGCAGCTATGGCTCACCCTGGATTCGCTTTGATCAATGTAGTTTCCCCTTGTGTGACGTTTAATAATAATGTAGGCTCGACCAAATCCTATGACTATATCCGTGAGCATATAGAAGCAACTTCTACATTTGACTTTGTGCCGGAGATGACAGAAATAAAAACAGATTATTCTGAAGGAGAAACTAAGCAAATCGCTATGCATGATGGGAGTTTGATTCAGTTGAACAAACTGACCAAAGATTGGGATCCGACGAATAGAAGTTCGGCGATGAATGCTATGCTCAATGCGAAAGAAAATAATGAATTCCTAACAGGCTTGATTTATATCAACCCAGAAAGTTTAGAGACCCACGAATTGATTCAGACGAGTAAGACTCCTCTTAATCAGCTTAGTCAATCAACATTGTGCCCTGGCAATATGGCCTTGGCAGAAATTAATGCGGATTTGAGATAAGAAAATTTTACTTCACGAAATAGTATTTTAGTTTCCACGTTGTCATTTAAATCATAAAGTATGAAAAAAACTCAGTTTTTATTTATTGGTGGAGGTCTTCTTCTGAGTTTTTTCTTGGTGCAGTGCGCGAAGGATAGTCCAGCAAACAATAATTCAACTGCTAGCTACCCCAATGTGCTAGCTGCTTTTGGTAGTAATATAGATTTAAATAATTTAGTAGATTATGCAGGGCAGGCAAAACCTAGCTACATTGTAAAAGATAATACAGGTAATAATGGAATCACGAATGCAAAGGCGACCTTAGGACGAGTGCTTTTTTATGATAAGCGATTGAGTATAGATAGCTCTGTAGCGTGCGCCAGTTGTCATATCCAGCAATTTGCGTTTGGTGATACGGCTATAGCTAGTAGAGGTGTAGCTAGTGGATTGACGGGGAGACATTCTATGCGATTGGTCAATTCGAGATTTGCGACAGAGACTAAGTTTTTTTGGGATGAACGAGCTGCCACTTTAGAGGCTCAAACGACTAAACCTATTCAAGATCATGCTGAGATGGGTTTTAGCGGACAGTCTGGTAGACCGGCACTCAATGATTTATTGACTCGATTAAGTTCTCTGGGTTATTACAATGAGCTTTTTCAGTTTGTATATGGTGATAAAGCAGTAACCGAGGCTAGATTGCAAGAATGCTTAGCGCAGTTTATTCGAAGTATTCAGTCATTTGACTCTAAATATGACGTAGGTAGAGCTCAAGTGGCCAACGATAATGTGAATTTTCCGAACTTCACCGCTCAGGAGAATCAAGGAAAGAACCTATTTCTATCTCCACCTGTCTTTGATGCTACCAGCACTAGAACTAGCGGTGGCGCTGGCTGCAACGGCTGTCATGGTGCACCAGAGTTTGATATTGCGCCTATTTCTGGCAATAATGGTATTATAGGGAGTCTAGCTGGTGGTCAAGACCAGGCCAATACACGTGCCCCTTCCTTGAGAGATTTGGCGAATATATCGGGCACCCCGAATGGCCCCATGATGCATACAGGAGTCATTACAACTCTACAGGCAGCTATAGGTCATTATGGCAATATCAATGCCAATCCGAATAATGCGAGATTGGATCCTAAATTGAAACCAAACGGTATAGGTCAGAAATTAAATTTTAATGCACAAGAAGTTAATGCGCTCATTGCATTTCTTAGGACACTTACAGGTAAGAACATCTACACTGATCCTAAGTGGAGCAATCCATTTAAATAGATCGAGTCGCAAGTGACTTTAATTAGTCTAAGTAATTCGGAAATGCAGTAGTCGGCTTATACGCTCTTATTTCTATTTTATTTATAATATATGCAGGAAGCTATTCTGCTTTATTGAATTCAAACATGATACTTGTTCAGCAAGGAAAGAAAAATTATTACGCTATTGAAGCTCTATGATTTCGGCAATTCATAGACCATAACGTAATTCGCTGTTGTGATTCCTAAACAATAGCTCTTTAAGCAATTCAATGCGCCCGGTATAGCGGTTTTTGCAAGGCAAATTGCTTTGGATAATCAATTAAACATAAATATAGCCTAAAGTATTGAGTAGAAATTAAATTTTACAACTAGTTGAGATTATTTGTTTACTTTCGGCAAGTTTTAAAGAGTTCGTTTTGCTTACATCAAACATTATATCTTGTTAGAAATAGATAATTGGATATAGAATGAAATCGATCAACAATAAAAATAAACTTGACACATGAAAATAGGTGTAATAAAAGAAAGTAAGGAATATGAAAAGCGTGTAGCACTTACCCCTGATGTTTGTAGGACATTAATAGGAAAAGGCTTTGAATGTCTCATAGAAGAAGGAGCGGGTGAAGCTTCTTTCCTCACCAATCAAGGTTATTCGGAAGCAGGTGCTCTCATTACAGATAAGAAAACGATAAGCACTTCGTGTGATATCATTTTGAAAGTAAATCCATTTACAAAAGAAGAAATCGATGGTCTAGATAAGAAAGTGACTTGTATCTCTCTTATGTATGCCCAGACGCAGCCTGATATTATATCTGCTCTAGCGGCTAAGGGTTGCAGCGCATTTTCGGTGGATGCCATCCCTCGTATTTCACGTGCACAGAAAATGGACGTATTGAGTTCACAAGCCAATCTAGCGGGTTACAAATCCGTGATTATAGGTGCCTATCATTTAGGCAAAATATTTCCACTATTGATGACTGCTGCAGGTACGTTGAAGCCAGCCAAAGTCGTAATTATGGGTGCTGGGGTTGCTGGTCTGCAAGCTATTGCTACGGCCAAGAGATTAGGCGCTATCGTGGAAGTCTCGGATATTAGACCAGAAACTAAAGAGCAAGTGGAATCTTTAGGCGGAAAATTTATAGAGATGCCAAAAGATGATTCTGTCAAATTGGAAGGAGGCTATGTCAAAGGAGTTTCGGATGATTTCTTAAGAAAGCAACAAGAAGTGTTAAATAAACATTTTTCAGAAGCAGATCTAGTCATTACTACGGCTTTGATTCCGGGAAGGAAAGCTCCAGTTTTAATTTCCGAAGAGCAAGTATCTAAAATGAAGAATGGTGCTGTGATTGTAGATATGGCGGTAGAGCAAGGTGGAAACTGTGCATGCAGTGAATATGGAAAAATTGTAGTGAAGAATGGGGTGACGATAGTAGGGGAGCCAAATATTCCTTCAATGCTTCCGCTAAATGCTTCCGATCTTTTTGCTAAAAATGTACTCGATTTTATCACACACCTAGCGACTAAGGATGGATTTAAATGGGAACTAGACGAAGAAATTACCAAAGGGTCACTTATGGTGCATAATGGTAAGGTCGTTCATCCTTCTTTAGTTCAAACATCATAGTTCATAATTTTCAATTCAAATAAATAACATAACATGGAAATCTTTAGTTTTTTAGCAGAGCATATAGAAATGGTGTATATCGTCATATTGTCGATATTTGTAGGAGTAGAGTTAATCGAGAAGGTACCTGCAGTCTTGCACACGCCGCTTATGTCAGGAGCTAACGCTATACATGGCGTGGTTATCGTTGGAGCAATTATAGTCATGCTTCATATCGATGTGAATAATACGCTAGGTATGATACTCGGGTTTTTGGCAGTAATTTTAGGTACGCTAAATGTGGTCGGAGGTTTTGTAGTCACTGATAGAATGCTTGAAATGTTTGGTAAAAAGAAGAAGAAATAAATCATAAAATAGTACAGAGATATGAGATTATAGACTTTTTAAAAATCATGGTTTATGTCATATCTCACATCTAAAATCCCATATCTAATAATCTAATTAAAATGAATACACTTCTCATACTCTCTTACCTTATTGGCTCAGTCACATTTGTCGTAGGTCTAAAAATGCTAAGCCACCCAGATACAGCTAGAAAAGGCAATCTTGTAGCAGCTTTCGGCATGTTAGTATCTATCTTGGCTACTATATTTCTTTATGGACATCACGGCGAAGATTATTCTACTAAGTTGATATGGATTTTCGGGGGTATTGCTGTAGGTACGATAGCTGGTTGGATTACCGCCAAGCGTGTAGAAATGACGAAAATGCCAGAGTTGGTATGTTTGTTCAATGGAATGGGAGGAGCATGTGCTGCCTTGATAGGTTTGATGGAATATGGTGCCAATTTAGGAAATACTATGAGTCTAGCCACTATAGTAGCTGGTATGATTATTGGCTCAATATCTTTTTCAGGTTCTATTGTAGCCTTCCTAAAATTGAATGGCACAATGAATAAGCCGATTCGATTGCCATATTATAATATTATCAATTCGATTGTTATGCTTGGCCTAGCAGCTATGTCTGTCTGGGTAGTGATGACAGGTCAGCCAGAATCTATGGCCTATGCCCTCTTCGGTGTAGCTGTAATCTATGGCCTACTTTTTGTCTTCCCAATTGGTGGCGCAGATATGCCTGTTGTCATTTCCTTGCTAAACTCATTTACGGGTCTCGCCGCAGCATTTGGCGGATTTCTATACGATAATCAAGTAATGCTCACAGGAGGTATTCTTGTAGGCTCAGCAGGTACTATTTTGACTTTGGCTATGTGTAAGGCTATGAATAGACCACTTTCCAATGTCATTTTTGGTGCATTTGGAGGTGGAGCAAGTGGTCCAGCACAAGATATCGAGGGTAGTATTAAAGATATCTCTATATACGACACCGCGGTATTATGCAATTATGCTAATAAAGTAACGATTGTGCCAGGATATGGATTAGCAGTAGCTCAAGCCCAGCATATCATTCATGAGTTGGAAAAAACACTAGAAGCTAATGGTGTGGAAGTGAAATATGCTATTCACCCAGTAGCAGGACGTATGCCAGGTCATATGAACGTATTATTAGCAGAATCTAATGTAGCCTATGAAAAACTGGTAGAGATGGATGATATTAATCCTGAATTTCCTAATACAGACGTGGTCATAGTAGTAGGCGCTAACGATGTGGTAAATCCTGCTGCCAAGAATGACCCAGCCTCACCTATTTTCGGTATGCCTATCTTGGATGTAGAGCAGGCCAAACACATCATAGTCAACAAACGCTCGATGAATGCAGGATATGCAGGTATCGATAATCATTTATTCTATAATCCTAAGACATCTATGCTATTCGGCGATGCCAAGGATGTATTGACCAAATTGGTGGCAGAATTGAAGGCAATGTAATTGGAAGTAAAAAGTCAAAGATAAAAGTAGAAAGTCTCAGAGGAGTTTGATAAAACATACGATATAATGGACCAAGAAGATTTAATAGACATTAAAACAAGAGCTTATCAGGAAATAGGTAAGCTCTTGTTTGCAGTGGCATTTGCAGATAAGAAAATACATGCTAATGAGGTAAAGCAATTACAAGAAACATATCGAAAAGCATGGCTGCACAAAGACCATACCGAAGATGAATATGGCGAAGAAGCGACTCGCCAGATTGAGATTGTTTTTGATTTTCTTCTCGAAGAACATGAAGAAATTAATAGCTTCGATATATTGGATGAATTCGCGGAGTTTAAAGCAGCTCACCCTCGTTTTTTTACGAAGGCCCTCAATAATAAAATAATGGATTCTGCTATTGCTATAGCGGACTCCTATGCAGGCGTCAATAAATCCGAATTGGTGACGATAGCTAAAATTAGTGAGATACTGAAGAGCTAGAGGTTGACTTCTTAGTCTCTCCGTGCACAATCCCTCCTGATATAACAAATTTCATTAAATTCTTGACATCTTTAGTGTCTAACGGAGATAAAAGTGTCTGATCTACCAATAAGAGTTCGCCTGTAAAAGCGTAGGAAAGTGGAAAATAAACGGAGACGAGCCTAGAAGTAATATCAAATTCTGCCAAATCTTCCGTAGTAATAAATCCTATACGGTGTATTCCCTCACTAACTTTGACGAGGACCGGTTTCTCAAATTTCTTTTTATCAGATGCGAAAGCGCCGATCACATCGCGGATAGCCTTGTATACTTCTTTGACGATGGGTACTTTCAGAATAAGCGATTCCAAGGCTTTGAATAGTCTATCCATCAATATACTGGTACCCAGATACCCGACAGCTACGAGAAGAATGACAATCGTGATAAGACCTAAACCATAGATCCTAAATCCAAATATGGAGTAGAAAATCTCCTGTACAGGGGAGTCTATTTTAGCCAGTATCATCCAAAGGGCGTAGAACGTGAAAAATACAGGAGCAATGATGAATGTGCCTCTAAGTAAATATGCTCCTAATTGTTTGTAGTCAAATTTTTTCAATGCCATAATTATATTACTATGTTTATCATTCTTGATTTTACGAAAATAAATTTTTTAACCTCTTTCCCTTCTAGCCATTTCTGAATAGTTTCATTAGACAGAGAGGATTTCCTCGCAATGGCTTCATCCGCATCTGCCGCTAAACTTATTTTGGCGCGCATTTTTCCATTAATAGATATGGGATATTCTATAGTATCATCTACTAGATAGGACTCATCGACACGCGGATATTCTTGTACTACTATAGAATTTAGATTTCCTAAGCTAGACCATATAGTCTCTGCGGTATGGGGAGCAAAAGGACAGATAGATTTTAACAATGGAATTAAAAGAGATTCGCTCGTCGTTTTGAGGGTATTGAATTCATTCAAGGCTATCATGAGCGCACTTACACTGGTATTGAATGAGAAGTTCTCAATATCCTTAGTTAATTTATCAATAGTTCGATGAAGCAATTTTAACTCATCTGTCGTCGCATCAATTTTAGTCAGTTTAGAATGTCCATTTTCATCAAAATACAAATTCCAAAATCGTCGAAGAAACTTAGACACTCCTTCTATTCCCGCAGTATTCCACGGCTTGGACTGCTCTATAGGTCCTAGAAACATCTCATACATTCTAAAGCAGTCTGCTCCATATTTGTCTATAATATCATCTGGATTCACTACATTGTAATAGCGTTTGCTCATTTTGTCGATTTCCCATCCACAGATATATCTCCCATCTTCTAGTTCGAATTCTGCATTGGTAAATTCTTGTCTCCATTTTTTGAATGCTTCTACATCTAAAATATCATTGTCCACTATATTGACATCTATGCGGATGGGAGTGACATCAGATTCGTTTTTTATCAATCCTTTAGACAGGAATAGATTTTCGTTTTTATTCGAACGATACACAAATTGAGTTCTGCCTTGTATCATCCCCTGATTAATCAAACGTTTGAAAGGCTCTTTATGTGCGATATAACCTCTATCATAGAGAAAATGATTGAAGTAGCGCGCATATAAAAGATGTCCTACGGCGTGTTCAGAGCCGCCTTGGTAAAGATCTACTTGTCCCCAGTAGTTGACCAAATCTTTGGCTACAAACTCTCCATCATTTTGCGGATCCATATAGCGGAGAAAATACCACGAAGACCCTGCAAACGCAGGCATAGTATCTACTTCACGGGTATAGCCCTCTACTTCATTCACCCATTCTTGGTTGCGCGCATTGGGCGCTAAGCCGTCTTTTGAGGGGAGAAATGAATCTACATCTGGATTGAGCAGTGGCAATTGAGATACCTCTAATGGATAAGGGATATCATCTTTCCATAGAATGGGAATCGGTTCACCCCAATAACGCTGACGACTAAAGGTAGCATCGCGAAGGCGAAATTGTGTTTTTCGTTCACCTATTTCATTATCTTCTAATCTAGCTAATACCATGTCAAATCCTTCATTCCAAGATAGTCCATTGATAAAGTCAGAGTTGATTAATTTTCCTTGTTTATCTCCAATTTCTGTTTTTTCTATACCAGATTTATCAAATAGTTCAACAATTTCTATTTCGAATTTTTCCGCAAATTTTCTATCTCGCTCATCTTCTGCGGGCACTGCCATGATAGCTCCTGTGCCATAGCCCATAAGAACATATTCCGCTATATATATAGGTAGCTGCTTACCTGTGAATGGGTGTATAGCATAGGCTCCTGTAAACTGACCACTGACCTCTTTCTCTGCTTGACGATCGATATCGCTTTTAGATTTACAGTAGACTTTATATTTTTCAATATCTTCTTTATATTCTTCAGTGATTATAGATTCTATAATCACATGCTCTGGAGCTAGCACTAGGAAGGTAGCTCCGAAAATTGTATCGGGGCGAGTGGTATAGACGTCAATTTTCAAATCTTTGATTTTAAAATTGACGAGCGCGCCTGTTGATTTTCCTATCCAGTTTCTCTGTTGATCTTTCAGTGAATTAGAAAAACCGATTTCCTCCAATCCTTGCAATAGTCTATCTGCATAGGCAGTCATGCGCAGTGACCATTGACGCATTTTCTTTTTGACTACAAGATGATTACCTCGTTCACTTCTGCCATTGATGACCTCATCATTCGCTAATACGGTCCCCAGAGCCTCACACCAGTTGACCTCGCCCATACTGGTGTAGATGAGGCGATAGTTCATCAGAATATCACTTTTCTCTTTTTCAGAATAGTTTTTCCATTCTTCGGCTGAGAACGCGTTGACAGTATTATTGGTGAAAGCGGTATTATTATGATTGCCATGTTCTTCGAAATGCTTTATCAGCACATTCACGGAATAGGCGCACCGGTTTTCATAGCAATAAATAGAATTAAACATTTCTATAAAAAGCCACTGTGTCCACTTATAGTATTCGGGACTACTGGTGACTACTTCTCTGGACCAGTCGAAACTCAAACCTATTTTATTAAATTGTTTTTTATAGGTTTCTATATTGTCTCTCGTAGTGTCTCTGGGATCTTTGCCAGTCTCTATGGCATACTGCTCAGCAGGCAGTCCGAAACTGTCAAATCCCATTGGGTGAAGGACATTGAATCCCTGCATGCGCTTGAATCGTGCATAGATATCACCTGCTACATACCCTAGCGGATGGCCTACGTGAAGACCAGCACCACTCGGATAGGGAAACATTTCTAAGACATAATGCTTGGGCTTAGAAATGTCATTTTCTACTCGATATACGTCCTTATCCTCCCATATTTTTTTGGCTAATTGGTCGATTCTATTTGGTGAATATTGCATAGGTAATGTAATAGCTTACAAATGTACATGAAAATTTTTATCCCACATTACGCATTAGGCTTTGACGACGGAGAAGACTGAGGCGCTAAGTGGGTTTAACCCCGTGATAGATTTTGTTTCAATATTTCTAAAAGATTGAAATACAATCCCGCACGTGCGGGAATACGAATCAGTACCGTACGTATGGTACTGATTTTGGGTTTATTCATATTTTTTCCTAGTCATAAAAATTGTATAATTGAACTAGGTCGTTTAATTTCATTTTTCAGATTTTTGTTGAATGATACGAAGTTGGATTATTCATGTAATAAGCTTATGTATGCTTCAAAACATGCTAGGACAGGGAGTCACCTATTCTCTTAGCCCTGCTAGAGAAGTTGCTTTATTTTCAGCAGGGATCAGCTTCAATGCTCTCGGGTATATTCAGAGTAGAAACATCTCTATTTTAAAGGTAGAGGATATTGAGAAACTGGATAGAAGTGATTTGGATGGATTGGATAAAACTGCTACATATAATTATTCTACCAAGGCCAGGTATGCCAGTGATAAGCTATTAATTGGCTCTTTATTCTTGCCCACCATACTTATGATAGAACCATATCAACGAAATCAATTTGGTGAGAAAGGAACTATGCTCGCTCAGACTTATCTCATTAATATTGGGACAACCTTATTGGTCAAATCCTTGGTGAGGCGGACTAGACCATTTGTATATAATGAAAATGCCCCCCTTTCTGAAAAACTAAAAGCAGATGCCCGCATGTCATTTTTCTCTGGGCATACCAGTTTCACTGCTAGTTCGGCATTTTTCACAGCATCTATGTTTGCGGCTAATGGTCAAAATAAGGACTTAGCACCGATAATATGGTCTAGTGCTGCTATTCTGCCCGCAGTGCAGGGTTATCTTCGCTGGAAAGCGGGAAAACATTTCCCTACGGATATTTTCATAGGATATGCTATAGGGGCTGGCTTGGGCTATCTGATTCCGAAAATCCATGAAGGTTTTTGACCATTAAATACAATAATTTCCTATATTTGCACTCCTAATTCTCAAGGGCAATTAGCTCAGCTGGTTCAGAGCACTACGTCGACAACGTAGGGGTCGATGGTTCGAATCCATTATTGCCCACTTTTTTATTTTCCAATGGACTTTTTACATTCTATTTTAGCAATAGCAGAATCTATTGTTAAATCGTTTGAATCTATTAGAATTATCGTTTTAAAACAACTAGTAATGCACTAGATTTAGATTGCAATACAATGATTAGTCCTCTTCCTGTCCAAGCTTTACTATTCGCGCATCTGTAATCAAAGAATACAAGGCAAGAGTTAATCTAGCAGTAGTGCGATGCAAGTAATCTACATATAGGTTGTCCATATCATCCTTCTCGGTTAGATAATATTTATCATTTTCAAAATTGAAAGAAGTCAAAGTTACACTGGGTACTTTGAGAATATTGTAAAATGGTGTACATTCTGCAGATTCAGTAAATGCCTCTCCTTGGGCTATGGTTATGAATTCAGGATTTATATAGCTATTTAATCGGGAGCTGATAGTATTGGCCGTATCCTGTATGCATAGTAAATTATTTCTACCAGTTTCAAATGGTCTTCCCAGCATATCTAGATTGATTACGTATTTTATATCTAGATAGTCAAATTTAGTAAATGTATCAGCCAGGAAACCCGCCCCCATCATATTTTTATGTTTGCCCGATGTAAATGCAAATATGATATTTTCTCTAGGCTTTATTTTGTTGAAAAATAAGGCCAGTTGAAGCACTGCGGATACACCAGTAGCATTATCATTCGCGCCTTTTAAAAAGCTATCTGCTGTGGTTCGATTTTTAGTTAACCCTAGGTTGTCATAATTTGCGGTGATAAGAATGGCAGATTTTTTTCGAAGATTTCCTCGATAGAGCGCTACTATATTGTAGCCTATGCGTTTATTGTTTATTTTGTATGGTATACGATACGATTCGAAGTAAGGTTTGATATTGTAAGCACGCAAGAGGCTTTCGATATAGACTATACTCCTAGATATAGATTCACGCTCTATATCTCTTCCCTCGAATTCTGGACAGGTAAGGGTAGAGATAATGCTTTTGGTGAGATTAATGTTTTGAATTTCGAGTATGTCTTTAAAATCTACCCCATTTTGTGCCCTACATAGAAGGCATATCATTAAAAGTAAAGCTAATGATATTGGCTTATTAATTTTATAAACAGATTTAAAGAGTCTCAAGCTTTAGTATATCAATGATTGATTTGATTAATTCATCTTCAAAGAAAGGAGTCCCTTGGATTTTATTTATCTTAAATATAGATTTTTTATAATGAGCGGCTAGATAATCTGCAAATTGACCATGATTGAGTTCAGGCACTATAATTCGATCATAGTGATTTATGATGGATTGGAAATTTTTAGGGAATGGGAAAATCCAATCTAAATGTAAATGAGCAATATCGTTTACGTCTTTATTTATTGCATGAAAGGCTTCCTTCACCGCTCCATAGGTCGAACCCCAGCTCAGAACTAATGTTCCTTTGGAAGAACTATTTTTTTCAAGTACACAAAGAGGAATATGCTCTGACATGTTCATGATTTTTTGAAATCTAGTTTCAACCATTTTTTGATGATTAATTCCCTCATAGGAAATAGCACCTGTTAGATAATCTTTTTCTAGTCCGCCAGCTATGTAATTTACGCCCTCCTGTCTTAGTTCAGTCCAGGGTCTTGCCATAGTGTCATCAGATCTATTGTAGGGGCTCATATCTGAATATTGATGAGGCGCCTTAGGCTCTATCTTGGGTATCTCCCACAATTCACTTCCATTTGCTATCATCGCATCGCTAAGTAAATAGATAGGTGTTTGAAATTTTATCATCATCTCAATAGCCTGAATAGTAGTCTCAAATGCTGACGATGGATTGCGAATAGCGACTACAGGAACAGGGCAGTCTCCATGTCTTCCGTTTAGTACTAGGCTCAGATCTGACTGCTCTACCTTAGTGGGCAGTCCGGTGCTAGGTCCGGCGCGTTGCACATCTATGATGAGCAGAGGAAGCTCAGCCATGTGTGCCAGACCGATGGCTTCTTGTTTTAGATCGATACCAGGCCCTGCGGATGCCGTTATACCGATATGACCAGCATAAGCGGCACCAAGTGCCATGGTCGCCGCAGCTATTTCGTCTTCTGCTTGTTTTACTATGACCTCTTTTAAATTTTGCTTGGCCAGCTCATGCAGAATCTCCGATGCAGGAGTAATAGGGTAGCCACCGAAAAATACATTTCTGCCGAAAATTTTTGGAGCCGAGAGTATGGCCAAAGCTATAGCAGAATTTCCAGTGATATTTCGATAATAGCCTTTTTTAAATTGAGCTTTCTCATCTAGTTTTTCTAGAGCAAACTCAATAGTCTCTGCATAGTGATACCCTTTTTTTAGAACGATTTCCATCATTTCTAATTGAGGCCCCTTAAATTTGTTTTTAAGTATGGTCTTCGTTTTTTCTATCGAAGTATCTAAGGCAAATGCTAGGAAACCTAAAGCGAAAATGTTTTTATTTTTATCCTTGGCTTTATCTTCTACTCCATAGCCGGAGAGCGCTTCTTTAGTCATAGATGAGAAGGCCACTTCCAATTTCTTATTGGGGATAGTGTCTAATTCAGCCAAATCAAATCCTGCCAGTTTGCAGTTTTTAGCATCAAATCCTGCAGAATCATAAATTAAAACTCCGGTTGGTTTTAAGGTCTTGAAATATTTCTTCAAAGCGGCTGCGTTGAAGGCGATAAATACATCGGATTTATTGCCTGCCGTATTAATTTTCTCACCTCCATACTGAATCTGAAAGCCAGATACACCATGGATAGTACCTGCGGGTGCACGAATCTCAGCGGGAAAATCAGGGAGGGTATTGAGATCTAAATTTTTTAGAGCTACATTGTCTGAAAAGGCATTGCCCAGAAGCTGAATACCGTCTCCAGAGTCACCGGCTATGGTTACTACAAATTTTCTCATCTATAAAAATTCTTAGGCACAACAACACTGGGTAAATAGACCCTGAGCTATAAGTGCTACTATTATATAAGGTATTATGCCGGATGCTCCTGCATAATCTTTGGCTATGCGCTGTCCTGTGAAAAGCTGGATAAGTAGAGCTAGACACAGAATGAAGCCCAAGTCTGCAATGACTCCGCAATAACAATCAAGAAAGAAATAAGAAAAAGTAGCGATTAGCATCCACCCGCCTATGACTAATTCTTGGATAGTTATCCAATAAAAAAGGGGCGCAATTATTGGTTTTATAAAGCTAGTTTCAAAGACAGATTTAAACCAAGATAGGTTTCCACTATGCTGAAATACTTTATCTAGCCCAGATTGCAGAAATGTGATAGCGAAAAATAGACTAATAAGTCCAAGTATAATGCTGGTAGGATCTATATTCATAGGATATTATTTTTTTATAAGTTTATTGTATTCTGCTTTATTGGCAAATAGCTTGAGGGATTCTTTAATATCCTCGTCGTGCTCAAAGTCATGCTCTACCACTCCTTTTCTATAAAAATAACGGCGAATGATTTCTCCTTCTAGATATGCATGGATATCTTTTTTGTGAATATAAAATTCATTTGCCTTGGCTTCTTTTAATTTAGTCGCTAGTTCGTCATAAGCTTTTTGGATACTCGGCATGAGCTTTTCACTTTCAGCTTTTTCTTTCAGACTTTTCAATTCACTATCTACCTCTGATTCGTAGGAGAAGTTTTTAGCTTTCGTATATTGAATAAATTTTTCATATTCAGCATCAGGAAGGCGGAATGATTTAGCCGATGCAGGCTTAGGATTTTTAGATACATATTGATTCGCAAAGTCAGCGGTCATTCCTTTTGCCATTAGGTAGTAGACTATGGGGGCTAGAAAAGCACTTTTTGTTTTCAAGTCTGGGTCTATACCTCCACCGTCATAAACTATTCTACCTGCTTTCGTTTTAAACGGCATTTTCAATGAATCTGCTACTTTTTTCACAGAGCCATCTGGGTTCTTTTCAGCATAATTTATAGCTTGTATACATCTTCCTGAAGGAATATAGTACCTAGCCGTGGTTACTTTCATCTGCGTATTATAAGGCAGTGGCCTTGTATTTTGGACGAGGCCTTTTCCAAAGGTTTTCCCTCCCAGTATGACCCCTCTATCATAGTCCTGAATTGCTCCTGCCACTATCTCAGAAGCGGAGGCTGAACCCCCATTGGTGAGCACTATAAGTGGAATATTCAAGTCATCCGCTCTTCGTTTAGTTCGGTGCGTAGATTGCATTTCTTGAATTTTTCCTCTGGTACTGACTATTTCATTGTTTTGATCTATGAATAAATTGGTCAGATCAACCGCTTCATGTAGCAATCCTCCCGGATTCCCTCTTAGATCTAGGATGATTCCATTCATATTTTTATTAGCTTCCTTAAGCTTGAGAAATTCAGTCCTGACATCATTTCCAGCGTTTTCCATAAAACTTTCTAGTTTAATATATCCTACATCGGTGGAGATCATACCTGCATAGGGTACATTTTTTAGTTTGATTTCCTTTCGCATGATGTCAGTAGACATTTTTTTATAACTACCATCTGATTGCAGCCTTTCGTAGGTCAGTTTAAAAGAAGAGCCGGCCTGTCCTTTAAGAAGTTTACTAACATCATCCGTTTTCTTGCCTTTCATCGATTTGCCATCGATTTCTACAATTCTATCGCCAGGTATGAGTCCTGCTAATTGGGCAGGCATACCCTCATAAGGTTCATCAATTATGACATAATCTTCGCGTTGAGATATCAAGCTTCCTATGCCTCCATATTTTCCCGTTGTTTGAATTCTAAAGTCTTCAGTTTCTGCTTCGGAATAAAACTCTGTATAGGGATCCAGGTCTTTGAGCATGGCATCTATCGCCACTCGTATAGCACGGCTTGGCTCAACCTTATCTACGTATTGAATGTTCAGTTCTTTGAAAAGGGTCACGAAGATATCTATGTTTTTGGATATCTCAAAATAGTCTACATCTTTGAAAGATATGGCGAAAAAGGCTGCGATAGAAAAGAATATACCTGCCAGTCCTAGTTTTAATTTTTTCATTTAAATACAATCATTTTTATTGGTATCTACAAAAATAGAAGAATGTTCAGTATGATTGATTAAATTAATTCTTTTTAATCTCAAATATTTTAACTTTGCCTTATCTTGAGTATAGAAATGATAACCAGTGAAATAGATAAAACGAAAGTTCCTCAGCATATTGCGATCATTATGGATGGAAATGGACGGTGGGCGCAGAGTCAGGGAAAGGACCGAACGTTTGGCCACCAGAGTGGGGTAGAATCTGTGCGTGAAGCTATAAAAGGATGCATGGAAATTGGTGTGAAGTATCTGACTTTATACGCATTTTCTACAGAAAACTGGAATAGGCCAAAGGAGGAAGTTGATTTTTTGATGAATTTACTCGTAGAAGCTATAGCTGGCGAAACGCCTGAGTTACTTAAAAATGATATTCGATTAGAGACTATCGGCGCTATTGACGAGCTGCCCGAATCATCTTTCCAGCATCTGATGCAGGCCAAGAAGAATACAGCTCATTGCCAATCATTGACTTTAGTTTTAGCTTTGAATTATGGCTCCAAGAAAGAGCTCACTCAAGCAATGAAATCTATAGCAGAATCCATAAAGAACGGCACTATAAAGTCAGATGAAATTGATGAAAAGTGCATAGCAAAACATCTTTACACAAAAGACTTTCCTGATCCTGAGATCATGATCCGAACTTCGAATGAAATGCGCATTTCGAATTTCTTAACCTGGCAGCTAGCCTATGCTGAACTCTTCTTTTTGCCTATTTTCTGGCCTGATTTTAAACGAGAACATCTCTGGGAGTGTGTGCGGGACTTTCAGCAAAGAGAACGCCGATTTGGCAAAACGAGCGCACAGATTCACTAAACTTTCTTCTACTACTGATTCTCCCCCTTCTCCAATCTTGCTATATATTTATGCAGCATATCTATCTCCCTATCTTTACTGGCTATTTGCTTTTCGCATAGTTCTATCAAATCATCATTTGGTTTTTTTGTCATCGCTATACCTTTTTCATTATGGGTGTGGTGACCGTAATAGACTGCACTGATTTCCGGGTCTATTAACTCATTGATCTCCACTTCTAGTATTTCCCCTATCTGAATGAGATGATAGACAGTGAGTTTCGTTTCACCTGTTTCTATTTTGGAGTAGGCTTTCTGAGTCATACCCATGCGCTGAGCTAGATAAGATTGGCTATATTGTCGCTTGCTCATGCGCCACTCTATGATTTGGTCTATTATATTTTTTACTGTCATTGCATTGCTTTTTAAATTTTATAATAGATCGATACTAGCTGGAATAATACCGTGTTAGTTTGTGTTTAGTCTATTTTTCTTGGACTATTGCACCCAATATACTGCAGGTTTATTTTTAGTTTTGTGTGATTCTACCTTCGTCTAAATCAGTTGCTTCATTGAAGCAATGAAATAAAAGTGAGTACAATGATACACACCTTTGTATTTATTTTGTAACACTATATGTTCTATCCTTCATTTCATTATTGGCACTTTACCCTATTTGCCAATAAATCTCAACCACTATCTTATAAACTTCTTCTCTAATTTTTAATTTTAGTACTTATTAAATTAATGTAAATATAAAGCATTAAATGAGTAAAAAAGCCTCGACTAAATACTTTAAAGGTACTACTTAAGTACTGAATGGAAATATAAATGACATGGTTTGGCTCGAAAATTGTACAGAGCAAGGTGAATTTGTTTAACTCAAAGTAGGAGCGAAGATAGCCAATAGTAGTAAAAAAAGCTCGTATATATTTTTATCATACTGAAAATTATTTGTATTTTCTCTACAATATTTCACTATAGATAGTTTGTTTATAGGAAACATATAATTATTTTAAAATTTGTTTATTAATGTGCCAAAAGCACGTAATATTTTCCTTTTTGGCA